>TARA_R110000737_G_scaffold78704_1_pt1 | contig 72309 bp, 63 predicted proteins | sample TARA_R110000737 | Tara Oceans TARA_R110000737 (sample SAMEA4398027) | marine metagenome | biome: Polar Biome; feature: [SRF] surface water layer (ENVO:00010504); material: water (ENVO:00002006), including particulate matter (ENVO:01000060) such as... | depth 5 m | reverse complement strand
CCGGGGGTCGCGGGTTCGAGTCCCGTCCGCTGCGCCATATTTAAAACGAATTTAAACCTTTGGGTTTAGGCAAGTTTCGCCTCAAACATTAGATTGTTTGAGGTTTTTTTGTGTCTGTTTTTTATGTATCTATATTTTATGAGTGATAAGTCAGGTAAGGAAGTACAGTAAGAGTTAGAATCTAGAACTATGATTTATATTTACTCAAGTCATATCACTTAAAAGTCAGCTAAAACGACGACCCTTCTTTTATGTCAGTCCTATATTGAATAAAAGAAGGGTCGTTGTACTTATTTTAAGTATAGCATGTCTTAGTTACAGTACATTAAAATGCCTCTGTTTAAAACTTGAGACGCGTTTAGCTCATTGTAGATTTTAGCTACGGGTAAAGACTTACTCATGCGTTGCTTGTCATGCGCCCATCGACCCTAGATAGATATCAATGTGCTCAAAACCTCGACTAGCGAGCCATCCTGCTGCTATTGTTGCCCGAGCACCACTGGCACACATCAATGTATAGTGGCGACTTTGGTCAAGCTCATGCCAACGCTCGTTCAGGTGTCCAACATAGATATGCTGTGAGCCTTCAATCGCACTAGTATTCCTCTCATCGATATCGCGTACATCGAGCAATGTCCAGTTCTGAGCATTATTAAGACGACTCTCTACCTCGGTTGTATCGATCATAGGGGTTTGCTGCACCTGCTCACCTTTGACAGCAGCAGGGACGACACCCACATAGCCACCTATAACATTATCAAAAGCAATACGTACCAGATGCTCCATCGCAGTCGCAAGTTGCTTTTCATCAGAGGCAATCAGTGCCAAGCTTTGTCCTTCTTCAATAAACCATCCAGCAAACGCAGGTAGCATGTTGACAGGTAAGCTCATAGAACCGGGTAGGTGTCCTGACGCATATGCCATAGGTTCACGAATATCGATGAGATGATCAGCATCGCAGTCATGCAGCTGTTTGAGTGAAAGGTTACGCGGACGCATAACCACTGGAGGTGCTTCACCACCTTCCATGTTGAGGCGCTCCATCAATCTGAAGTAGGGTGGCTGATAATGGTTTTCGCTAGTCTTGAAATCAATGAACGCCTCACGATTGGTAATCTGTAAACGTGGGTTGTTCATTCTTTCGTGACCGACGGTAGAAAACTCACGCTCCGCCATGCCTGAACCACAGACGGAGCCAGCACCATGAGCTGGATAAATAATCGCCTGATCACCAAGCGCTAAAATGTCTTGTAATGAGTCATAAAGTAGACCTGCAACTTCTCTACGACGATCAGGATAAAAGTCAGTACGACCGACATCACCTACAAAGAGCGCATCCCCAGTAAAAACGCCAACCGCCTTATCTGGGTACGCTGTGTCAAACAGCGCATAAGCAAGGTGATCATCGGTATGACCAGGCGTTTCTAAGACACGAATTTCTAATTGACCAACTGAAAAGCAGTCACCATTACGTACTGTCTCAGCATAGACAACAGGTTGTTCTGGATTAGGGCCATGTAAAACTGTCGCTCCTGTCATTGCAGCCAAGATAGGTGCGCCAGAAACCAAATCCTCATTACGATGTGTCTCAAAAATATGAGTAATCTCAAGTCCTGCTGCACGCGATTTTTCTACATATATCGCACAGTCACGACGTGGGTCAATTACCGCTGCTTGACCACCAGAGCTTACCAAGTAAGATAAGTGCGAAAGTCCAGGTGTCTTAATTTTCTCTAGTAGCATGGTCATTTCCTTATTGTTGTTTTAATCATAATAGTTATTTTAATCAGGTTTATTGGCAGTACAGAGCGAGAGCTACCAGCCAAATTTAGTTTTACTGTGCATAAACTTGTATTCAATCTAGCATGAACTTATAAGTGTCATCAATATACAATAACATATATTAAACTTGTTATTTACATAGGCCAAACGTAGAGGATTTTAGGTTTAAAAGGTTAAACAAGCATTATTTTCGCTATTTAGTTAATCGCTTTTACTTGTTGATATATATAGTTTAATTGCACAGATATATTTCTTTTAGAATAAAAATATCTGTAAAACATTGAATTATTTCCATATGTCTGTATTATTGGACATATGGAAATAACTAATGCTATTGCAAGCTTTGCTGCGCTCTCTCAAGATACTCGTTTAAAGGCTTTTAAGCTGCTCGTCAGCCACGAGCCTGAAGGCCTACCTGCGGGCGAAATAGCCCGTCAGCTCTCTGTTCCTCATAACACAATGTCAACCCACTTATCGGTGTTGGCACGAGCAGGGTGGGTGGTCTCACAGCGTCATAGCCGACAGATTATCTATCGTGCTTCGCTATCACATATGGATAACGTCATCCAGTTTCTGTTGCAAGATTGCTGTGCGGGACATCCAGAATTATGTGCGTCACTCATGGATAGTTTGAGTGGCTGCAGAGTAAATGAGTCTGCTGAGCAAGGTAATGATTAAACCAATTATCAATTCAATAAATACATAAAATAGGTGTAAAAACTATGAAGCCATTAATTTTTCATAATCCTAAATGCGGTACATCTCGCAACACACTTGCTATTATTAAAGCATCAGGTGAAGAGCCAGAAGTGGTGGAATATCTGAAAAATACACCAACCCGCGACCGTTTAGTGGAGCTGTTGGCACAAATGCAGATTTCGCCTAGAGAGCTATTAAGAAGCAAAGAAGCTATCAATGATGAGCTTGGTTTAGATAATCCTGAGTTGTCTGACGATCAAATTATCGATGCCATGATTGCGCATCCTATTTTAATCAACCGTCCTATCGTAGTGACTGATAAAGGCGCTGCTCTATGTCGTCCTTCAGAGCGCGTGTTTGAATTGCTAGCCAATCCAGTAAGTAGCTTTACAAAAGAAGACGGCGAGGTTATTACTCATGATAAACACTGAGGTTGACCAAGCATTGGAAGCCGAATCTACTGTTTCGCCAAAATTTAGCTTAGACGATTTGCCCAATATTGATATAGATAATCTTCAACCTATCGACATTGAGTCTTTGGTTGCACCGAATGACTCACGTCACCCGCCTAGAATACTAGTGCTATACGGCTCTGTCCGCGCGCGCTCGTTTTCTAGATTGGCCGCTGAAGAGTCGAGCAGGTTGCTACGTTGGTATGGTTGTGAAGTAAAAATGTTTGATCCATCCGGCTTGCCATTGCCTGACGATGTAGACGCAGACCATCCCAAAGTGCAAGAATTGCGGGAGCTGGCGCAGTGGTCAGAAGGCATGCTGTGGGTGAGTCCAGAGCGTCACGGTAGTATCACCAGTATTATGAAAGCGCAAATCGACTGGATACCGCTGTCACTAGGTGGCGTACGTCCAACTCAAGGTAAAACACTAGCACTGATGCAAGTCAGCGGCGGTAGTCAGAGCTTTAATACGGTTAATCAAATGCGTATTCTCGGGCGCTGGATGCGGATGATCACTATCCCCAACCAATCCTCGATCCCCAAAGCATTCTTAGAGTTCAACGACGACAATCGCATGGATATGTCTCCATTATATCTGCGCCTTGTTGATGTCTGTGAGGAGCTAGTGAAGTTTACTTGGCTCACACGCGGACGTTCAGATTATCTTACTGATCGTTATTCAGAACGCGTTGAGAGTGCTGAAGAACTATCGAGCCGCGTCAATCAAAAATCGATCTAACCCCCTAATCGATCTAATTCCCTATATTAAATCGGCTGAATAAAATCAGCTTAAGTAAGGTTGTACAATGCTTGCATTTGCTATTTTTGTGGTCACTTTAGTCTTAGTTATCTGGCAACCTAAAGGATTGGGCATCGGTTGGAGCGCCATGGGTGGTGCGTTAGTCGCGTTAGCGCTTGGCGTCGTGCAGTTATCAGATGTGGGTATTGTCTGGGATATTGTCTGGGATGCGACCTTTACTTTTGTGGCGCTGATTATCATCTCGCTTATCTTAGATAGGGCAGGGTTTTTTGGCTGGGCAGCATTGCACGTGGCACGCCTTGGCAATGGACAAGGGCGCTTATTATTTCCGATGATTGTCGTGCTCGGCGCTTTTATTTCTGCCTTTTTTGCCAATGATGGTGCTGCGCTACTACTGACCCCGATCGTCATCGCTATCTTGCTACGTCTGAAATTTTCGCCACCATCAGCGTTAGCATTTATCATAGCGACTGGTTTTATCGCTGATACGGCAAGTCTGCCATTGGTCACCTCAAATTTAGTCAATATCGTCAGTGCCAATTATTTTGCTATTGGTTTCGGTCGTTATGCGGCGGTGATGGTACCAGTCAATATCGTGTCTGTATTAGCGACGCTACTGGTATTGTGGATTGTCTATGCACGTCATATTCCAAAAACCTACTCGACTAGCGAGCTCAGCGCTCCAGAGTCTGCTATTACCGATCCATTGGTATTCCGAGCTGCTTTTCCACTATTAGGCTTGCTACTGGTCGCCTATTTTGAGACTGAGCCGTTGGGGCTACCTATTTCATTGGTCACGGGCATCGCTGCTGTCGCGTTAATGGCAATCGCTGGTCGTATATGGCAAGGCGGGCGTGGTGCGGTGGTCTCGGTGAGCGATGTGGTACGCAAGGCGCCTTGGCAAATCGTACTATTTTCAATCGGTATGTATCTAGTGGTATACGGTCTGGGTAATGCAGGTCTTACCGCCTATGGCGCGCAAGTACTTAACTGGTTGGGTCAACAAGGCGCAGTCATTGCTACGGTTGGAACTGGTTTTTTGTCCGCTATAGTCGCTTCTGTTATGAATAATATGCCAGCAACCCTAGTCGGCGCGCTTGCTATTGATCAAGCACAAGTGCCTGCTGCAACGCGAGAGCTGATGATTTATGCCAATGTCATTGGTAATGATTTAGGACCTAAGTTTACGCCGATTGGTAGTCTTGCAACCCTTTTATGGCTGCATGTGTTGGCAGAGAAGGATTACAAAATCAGTTGGGGACAGTATATTAAGATTGGATTAGTGATTACACCGCCAGTGTTGTTAGTGACCTTGTTAGCCTTGGTGTTCTGGTTGCCACTGTTGCCAAGTTAACTGATGAAAAACTTACTACAGTAATATCCTATCGTGACAATGATATTTATTTTTAAATATCATTGTCACTATCAAGTATGAAACAAAGTAGTTATTAGCGTTTATCAAAATGGCAACGGTAATAAAGCATATTAAATGAGACACATAAAAAAACCCCCATCAAAGTGATGAGGGTTTTGGCAAATGCCATAATTGAATTAATCATAATTCAAAAAATTTACTACTAAAATGTGGCTCTCCAACCTGGGCTCGAACCAGGGACACACGGATTAACAGTCCGTTGCTCTACCAACTGAGCTATTGGAGAATAGGCTGTAAGTAACTAATCGCTTACAACGAGCCTTAGAAGTCTCTAACGAGTTCTTGCTAAGTGGGGCGTATTCTAGCAAAGTTAAAAAATACGTCAAGCCTTTTTTTGCATAATTAGTAAAAATTATCATTTTAATGATGAGATAGCGTGTTTTTCCTAGTTATGCCTAAGACTCTCGCACAAAAAGACGCCCTATAGAATGTATAGGGTGTCTTTTTAATGAACAGCGGTAAGACTCGTTGCTATTTAAAATTTATTCAGCAACGTCTAAGTCAGCCACTGCTTTTTCGATACGCGATAGTGCATCTTTCAATGTTGCCTCATCAGTAGCGTACGAGATACGCATATAGCCGCCAAGACCGAACGCATCGCCAGGTACAACTGCCACGCCTACTTTGTCCAATAACCATGCTGAGAATTCAGTACATGATGACAGGCCCGCCGCTTTGATTAGCGGTACGATATTTGGATACACATAAAATGCGCCATCAGGACGCAAGCAAGTAATACCTTTAATGGCATTTAGACCATCTACGACTAGGTCACAGCGCTTCTCAAAAGCGGCTACCATCGGCTCTAGTACGCTCTGATCACCACTGATAGCGACTTCCGCTGCCACTTGGCTGATTGATGTTGGGCATGAAGTAGACTGTGACTGTACCTTTTTCATCGCGCCGATTAGCTTAGCAGGGCCACCCGCATAACCGATACGCCAGCCTGTCATCGCATACGCTTTAGACACACCGTTCAAGATGATGGCACGATCTTTTAGCTCAGGTGCTGCGTTTAAGATATTGTAGAACTTATCGCCTGTCCAGCGGATGTGCTCGTACATATCGTCTGAAGCTACATAAACTTGTGGATGCTTTTTTAATACTTCAGCGATGGCCTTTAGCTCATCTAATGTATAAATCATACCCGTTGGATTCGATGGGCTATTTAATACCAACAATTTAGTCTTGTCAGTGATTGCTTCTTCTAGCTGCTCAGGAGTAATTTTGAAATCTTGTTCAGCTGGGCATTTGACGATGACTGGCACGCCTTCTGCAATGATAACCATGTCAGGATAGCTGACCCAATATGGTGCTGGTATGATGACTTCGTCGCCAGGATTGATAAATGCTTGAGCAAGGTTAAAGAAAGACTGCTTACCGCCGACCGATACTAATATTTCATTTGGCTCATAGCTGATGTCGTTGTCGCGCTTGAATTTCTCGATGATGGCTGTTTTTAGCTCTGGCGTACCATCGACAGCCGTATATTTAGTAAAGCCATCATTGATTGCATCGATTGCTGCTTTTTTGATGTGTTCAGGGGTATCAAAATCAGGTTCACCAGCGCCCAAACCGATAATATCTTTACCAGCTGCTTTTAGCTCTTTGGCTTTATTGGTAATCGCTAGCGTAGGTGATGGTTGGATGTTGTTGACGCGGTCAGACAGTTGCAACTCGCTCATGAGAGATCCTTTTTTATATGAGGGTGGGGTTGGTGAAAATCTGATATTAATTATATAACGTTTTCATTGCTATCAGGACAAGATGTCAGATAGTTTTAAAAAAGATAGCGTTATCTTACCGTGATACGGCGGTCATTCGACTATAGACGATGGTGATGATGCTTCGGCAAACGACGCGATTGCTAATTTTTGCATTGTAGCATGCTGATATTGAGCTGTCTTATGACGCTAGTAACAGAATATTGTGTTGTTGCTTGTGATAGCAGGGTACTTGTGGAAATGACAAATAACACGCTGAGCTTAAGCTTAAGCCCATATGATTGCGAAGACACAACAATAAACCTATAGCTGACCACTACAATTATTTAGATTTGTTAAATAAAATGGCCTATAGCTTAATGAAATGCGCCCAATGATATCTGCGAAGAATAATGATAATAGCTAGCTGTTATCAAAGATTTAAGCTTTCATTCAGCAAACAGTTTAAGAGCATTAATGCCATATTATGAAAATACTTAAAAAGATAAGAATACTCAAAAAGGATATTTACGATGACAGATTCTACTGAAAAATTACATATTCTCATTACTGGGGCGACGTCAGGCATTGGTAAGCAGTTGGCAAAAGACTATCTGCTAGCAGATCATCATGTATATGTAGTTGGCCGTGACGACGAAGCGTTGGCTGAACTTCAGGCGTTAGGTGCAGAAACGATTGATTTAGACCTAATGGAACGAGAAAAAGTCATCGAAGCTTTTGAAAAAATCGACAATGTTGATTTAGCGATTTGCGGCGCTGGTATGTGCGAGTACTTAGATATGCCGAACTTTGATAGCGGTGTGTTTATGAAAGTCATGTCGGTAAATATGGGTACGTTGTCGCATGCGATCGAAGGAGTGCTGCCAAAGCTAATTGCGTCTAAAGGTCGCTTGGTCGGTATCGGTTCAGCGTCTGCTTATGTGCCTTTTGCGCGTGCTGAGGCCTATGGTAGCTCAAAAGCTGCTATCCATTATCTAATGAAGACACTACAGATTAGCCTTGCTCCGCATGATGTGTCAGTCAGCTTAGTCGTACCTGGTTTTGTTGAGACACCGATGACCAAACAGAATGACTTTCCGATGCCATTTATCCAGACGCCAGCGCAGGCCAGTCAAGCCATACGTGACGGTATCGAAAGTGGGCATGACGTGATTGAATTCCCAAAAAAACTAACCATGCCTTTAAAAGCATTGGGTACGTTGCCTGATTTGGTCTGGCAGCAAGTTAGCGAAAAACTTAATAAAAAATAATCTACCATTAATAGAACTCTTAGCCATCATATCGACAGAAAAACACAGAAGGGAATGCTTTTATGCCGTTTACTCGTTTCAAGCGTGCAAGTAACCAAAAAAATGCTACCAATGCTGCAACAGATTCTGACCATCAGACTACCCCAAAACGTATTGCTATCATCGGCTCAGGTGTGTCAGGACTGACATGCGCCCATTATTTAGGTACGCAACATGATGTGACGGTATTTGAAGCCAATGATTATATCGGCGGGCATGTAAATACGATTGACGTGGCACTACAAGACGGTAAAAAAGCAAAGAGTAGCAATGTAGAGAGTAGTGCGATAGATACAGGATTTATTGTTTTTAACGAGCGCACATACCCGAACTTTTTTCGTTTGCTTCATGAGTTGCAGGTGCCATTTCAGGCAACGGATATGAGCTTTTCTGTCAAGAATACTGCACGTCATTTTGAATACAACGGTCATACGCTCAACACTTTATTATCACAGCGCAAGAATGTACTCAATCCAAAATTCTGGCAGTTTATCAAAGATATTCTGCAGTTTAATAAGCATATCAAACAGCTACGCCAAGATTACGATAGTGCGCGTTCTCAAGGACAAGATGTCAGTAGCTACGCAGAGCAAACGCTTGGCGGTTATTTGGCACAAAAAAAATACGGTCAGCTATTTACCGATAACTATCTACTGCCAATGGTCTCGGCTATTTGGTCAACCAGTCTAGATGAAGTACAAGAATTTCCTTTGGTGTTTTTTGCACAGTTCTTTGACAACCACGGGTTGCTGGATGTGGTCAATCGTCCGCAGTGGTTTACGATAAAAGGCGGTTCAAAACAGTACGTCAATAAATTGATTCCACGCTTTATCAAAGCGGGTGGCAAGATACGGGTCAATAGCCCAGTACAGTCTGTAGTTCGTGATGGTGAGCAAGTAACTTTGACAGTACAGAATGCTTTGACAGTGCAGGATAAAGGTAACGCTGACAACCGTAGAGAAAAACTTGTATTCGACGAGGTTATTTTTGCTTGTCATGCAGATACCGCACTAAAGATATTAAAGGATGCGAGCACCGATGAATCTGAAGTATTAGGTCATTTCCGCTTTACCAAAAACACGGCTGTACTGCACACCGATACCAGTGTTTTACCTAAAAAACCACTGGCATGGGCAAGCTGGAATTACTTAATAGATGAAACAGTTTCAGGCAATGCTAAGGATGAGCAAGCGTCTGGAAACGCACAGATACCTGCAAAGCCAGTGCTGACTTATCACATGAATATCCTGCAACGCTTGACCAAAAAACACAATTATTTGGTAACCCTAAATCCAGCTGTAGACAATAAAAGCGTCGATGATAAGCAGATAATTAAGAGCATTGATTACAGTCATCCAGTGTTCGATCTTGCGATGATTGATGCGCAGACTAAATGGTCGAGTATCTCTGGTAACGGTTTGCACACGCATTTCTGCGGGGCTTATTGGTTTAATGGCTTTCATGAAGATGGCGTACGCAGTGGATTACGTGTCTGTCAGGCGCTTGGTCTTGATATTGATATAAAAGACGAGGTTGACCCAGCTCATTTACCTGATGTTGATAGTGCGCATACGCCGTTTCGTTATAAAGATCTACCTATAAAAGGGGATACCAAATTACGTAAACTGAACAAGCGCGAAGTCACCATAGCGACGACCAATCAGGAGCTGGTCGAGTATGCTAATCGTTTGCAGAGTTCAACTGCTGATACGAGCCAATATAAGAAACGTGGCTTATTCGGTCGCCGTAAAACCAAATAATATGAGGATTAATGCCGTTATGTATTCTAAGTATTTTGAAATATTCGCCATATAAAAAGTACGCCGTTACCCAAGAGACTATTTATGACCACGTTCGCTCAAGATACCAATGCTATGCCAAGTCATGAGTATTCTTATGATACCACTGCATTGCCGCATCAGCTGTTTGAGGGTACGACATGGCACAGTCGGTTGCTACCTAGTGTGAATAAATTCGTTTACTCTTATCGCTATTGGGGCGTCAATATTAGTGCACTGGCGGCAGGGCAAGAACTTCCTGAAATTAGTACGGCAGCATTTGATGAGAGTAAGTTTTTAGAAAAATTACCATTACGTAAAATATTGCCGAAAAAGCTGCTAGCGAAAGGTCTACCTCTATTTTCAGCAAAGAAAAAGGCGCTACAACAATTCTGTCCTGATGACTATTTACAGCATATTAATCTACAGAGTAATAATAGCCTAAGCGATGATAGAAAACCTGATAGTAATGGACAGTCTGTTCAAGCACTAGAAAAACGCCTAAGCCGAGCATTTGAAAAACATGCAGGAAGCGCGCCTGAAGGCGATATGTTGGGACTGCTTGTCTGCCGTAATGCGGGCATGTACTTTAGCCCAGTTAATTTTTACTTGGGGTTTGATGCGCAGCAGACGCCAACTCATCTGCTGGCTGAAGTGTCTAATACGCCTTGGGACAAGCGTCATTATTACGGGTTTCTATTAGAAGGAGAGGATACTGAGTTCTGTCATGACAAGGATTTTCACGTATCACCTTTTAACCCTATCGATCAGCTGTACCGCTGGCAGGTAACGGTAAAACGTACAAAGACAGACGATCAACCTAACGCTGGATTACAAGTTCGTATTGCTATCAATATCAGTGATGAGCGCGGTGAAGTGCTAAAAACTGGTATAAAGATATCAGGCGTACCGATGACAGAAGAGGCTGTTCGTCATAGCTTGCGAAAAAATCCTCTGATGAATATAACGTCCTTAACCCGTATTTATTGGCATGCGTTTAAGCTCTATGCGATAAAAAAAGTGCCATATATCAACTACGATGAAAAGTTGGCCGACAGTCAACAGAAAAGCGGCCATCAGAAAAGTAGACAAAAGGAAAGCAGCTAGCAGTATCGAGCGCAAAAAATGTCTTATAGTTCTAGCAATTTTTGAACATTAAAAATCTTGTCAGTGTATGACTGAAAATGAACCACTAAAAAATAAAGCATTTAAACAAGGATAAATACACGATGCCAGCACGACCGACCGATCGAGCACCAGTCACAAAACTAGAGAAGTTAACTGCTCGTGTGAGCAAAGTAGTTAATGAAAGTGCTGTACTACAGCCAGTCAGCAATAGTGTGAACAACTTAGCTAGAAAGCTTATATTTCGTGCGTTACAGCATGTTCAGTTTGGTAGCCTCACGCTGATTGAAACGTTTGACGAGCAGGAACCTAAGACAAGAAGTTTTGGTAAAGTAGCTACTAACGATGCTAGTAGCTCGGCGGTTGGTCGCCATTCGCTACATGTGACGCTACAGATTCATGATAGCGCTGTCTATCGTCAGCTATTACTTGGTGGCTCTATCGCGCTAGCAGACAGTTATATCAATGGTGAATGGGATGCGGATGATCTAACAGGTTTGATTCGTTTGGCGGCTCGTAACTTAGCAGTGCTCAATAAACTAGAAAATCGTTTTGCTGGTATTAGTAAAGCATTTGAAAAAGCGAAGCATCAGCTTCGTAGCAATGACAAATCTGGCTCCAAATCCAATATCCTAGCGCATTATGATTTGGGTAATGACATGTATGAGCGGTTTTTGGACGATACGATGATGTACTCATCAGCAGTTTATCCTACACCTGACGTGACGCTTAGCGATGCTCAGCAGCATAAACTATCGCTTATATGTCAACGTTTACAGCTTAGTGCTGATGATAATGTGATCGAAATCGGTACAGGGTGGGGTGGCTTTGCTATCTTTGCAGCCAAGCATTACGGCTGCCATGTGACCACCACGACTATCTCTGATGCCCAGTATGATGAAGCACAGCGACGAGTCGAGGCAGCAGGTCTGTCTGACAAAATCACACTGCTCAAACAAGACTACCGCGAGCTGACAGGTCAATATGACAAGCTAGTCAGTATCGAGATGATTGAAGCGGTGGGGCATGAGTATTTACCGACTTTCTTTGCCAAGTGTAATAGCTTGCTCAAGCCAACAGGTCTTATGGTATTGCAGGCCATCACTTTTAATGATCAAAATTATCAAGACTATATCGACTCGGTTGATTTTATCCAAACGCATATTTTCCCAGGTGGTTGCCTGCTTTCAAACCAAGAGCTGACGACCCAATTCACTGAACAGACTGATATGGTTGTCAAACAATTGCATGATTATGGCTTTGATTATGCGTATACGCTGCGTGACTGGCGTGCTGCGTTTATGGCCCAGCGTGCAGAGATTCAAGCGCTTGGCTATGACGATGCCTTTATCCGCCTGTGGGAGTTTTACTTTTGCTATTGCGAAGGTGGCTTTTTGGAGCGCACGATCGGTGTGGTACAAGTCACTGCGGTGAAGCCTAACAACATCGACACGCTACATTTTTCCGATTTGCCATCTGCCGTCTTAAATCATGAAACGGTTTTGAACGATGAGACATTTAGTGAAGATAGAACAGACACCGCGTCAGTATAAGTCTGATCATATAGATATGGTTTGTTCATGACATTCATAGGGTCTCATACTGCACAAACAGTTTGGGACCCATATGTTGAGAGGTTGTACATCGAAAGGTTCTACGATGCTTGCAGGGCACGCTTATCACGTAGACCTGAATAGCGTGTGACCGCTAGTGCCATTAAAGAGATAACAGCGCCGATCCAAGCTGTGTCTTGCAATGACATATTTTCAACCACGCTACCACCGATGATTGAGCCCAGTGCAATACCGATATTAAATGCAGCAATATTCAATCCAGAAGCGACATCGACGGCATTTGGCGTATATTTTTCAGCTTGCTTAACCACATAGATTTGTAGACCTGGTACATTACCAAAGGCAAAAGCACCCCATACCAAAATAGTCAGCACTGCGGCAATCTTGGACTGCATAGTAAAGGTGAACAGTAAAAGAATGACACTTAAGGCGCTGAATATAATGCTAAGCGCACTAATAGGGCCGCGTTTATCTGCAAGTTTTCCGCCCCAGATATTACCGATAGCAACGGACACGCCATATACGAGCATGATGAGACCGATGGCTGATGGCGCAAATTTGGTCTGCTGCTCTAAGATAGGTGCTAGGTAGGTAAATGCCGTAAACGTACCGCCATAACCAAGGATCGTCATGAGATAAACCAGCAGTAACTGTGGTTTTACAATGACTTGTAATTGCTCTTTGAACGTTGCAGGGATAGATTTTTTTAGGTTTTTTGGTACTAATATTGCGCTACCAATTAAAGCAATTAAACCCAGTACTGAGACGACCAAAAACGTAGCGCGCCAACCGAAATGCTGTCCAATCCATGTACCTAAAGGTACGCCAGTGACGAGCGCTACAGTAAGCCCAGTAAACATAATGGCAATTGCGCTGGCTTCTTTCTCTTTACTAACAAGGCTAGTAGCAATCATGGAACCAATAGAGAAAAACACACCATGTGCCAGACCGGTCAAGATACGGGCAAGTATTAAGGTTTCATAACTGGGTGCTTGCCAAGCCAGCAAGTTACCGACGACAAACAGACCCATTAAGCTCATCAGTACGATTTTACGGTTCCAGCGGCCAGTGAGTGCGGTAAGTATAGGGGCACCGATGGCAACACCGACAGCATATAGGCTAACGAGTAACCCTGCTGAAGGTAAGCTCACGCCTAGATCTGCGGCAATAGTTGGTACCAGACCAACGATGACAAATTCGGTTGTCCCAATTGCAAATGCGCTTAGAGTAAGCGCCCATAAAGCGAGTGGCATAACGACATCCTAATAATTAAATGATGCGCGTAGTTTGACGGATTTATAGTTTGCAAAAAACAGCACAAATGACAAAATACCTTTGTCGATTTTGTAAAGGTAATCATGATGATGGGACATGCTAAAACAGAAGACATAGAGATATTTTTGACGGTAGTAGACACGGGTAGCTTTACTGGCGCTGCCAACTTACTGAATCAGCAGGTTGCCAAAGTATCTCGTGCGGTGTCCAGACTCGAAGACACGCTGCAATGCACGCTGCTAAATAGAACGACACGGCGCTTGGAGCTGACGGAGGAAGGGCATGTCTTTATAAGATATGCGCGTGAGAGTTTAAATACGTTATATACCGGTGAAGAAGCGATTAAGCTGTTAAAACAAGCGCCGAGTGGGCATTTACGGATTGACGCCGCGAGCCCGTTTGTCTTTCATCAACTGACGCCTTTGGTTGGTGATTTTGTGGCGCAGTATCCACATATCACTCTCGACCTTACCTCGCATGACAATATTATTGATTTGCTTGAGCATAAGACGGATCTAGCTATCAGAATTGGCGACTTAAAAGACTCAAATTTGCATGCACGTCTATTAGGTAAAAGTAAGCTGCGGCTAGTAGCCAGTCCTGAATACTTACACCAGCATAATGAAGTGACTCATATTGATAATTTGAATGTTGATGATTTAAGCACTCATAAATTAATTGGCTTTAACTATGCGTCAAAGCTAAACAGTTGGCCGTTAAGAACACCAGTGAAGCTCAATTTTCACATGACAGCCAGTAGCGGCGAGACCTTACGTCAGCTATGTTTGAATCATCAAGGTATTGCTTTATTGTCACACTTTATGATTGGTGAAGATTTAGAATCTGGACGATTGGTTGAGGTGTTGCCTGAGGCGATAGTCAGACCAAACAACCGTGAAGCCATACAGGCGGTATATTACAAAAACAGTGCCGTATCTTCACGTATTCTGGCATTTTTAGATTTCGTTCAACCAAGACTGACATTATAACTTTTATCCGTTTCTATTCATTTTATAAGAGGTAATATCATGGGTTACGTTTTTATTTATCTCGCCGCTGTGGTTATCTTTTTGGGTATCGATGCTGTCTGGCTAACGACCATGAAAGGCGCCTTTTATGAGTCGCGTATCGGGCATCTATTGGCTGATGAGCCGAACATGATGGCGGCTGGCGTGTTTTATATGTTTTATATATTAGCGCTTTGTATTTTGGTTCTATATCCGCAAATCAAAGCTGGCGCATCCGTTGGTCATATCTTCTTACTCGGCGGGTTAATTGGCTTGATGGCTTATGGAACATACGACTTTACCAATTTGGCACTGTATAAGGGCTTTACGCTAGATACAGCGTTGGTTGACTTTGTATGGGGTGGTATTTTGACCGGTTCGGTTAGCGCCATAGTAGCGTGGCTTGCGTATCGCTTTCACTGGTTAAGCTAATGCTTATATCTTGGCCTATATAACGCTGTTTAAATAGCTCCAATTTACACAATTTAGACTGTCTAATGACAGAGGTCTGTTTGTGCTAGACGGCGACCTGCTGTATAAATGGTAGACATAATAAATAAGTGTCAAACCATTAAGGAATATTATGCCGCAATATAATACCAGCTCCACTGCCAAAAAAGCCCCATTAAACCATGAACTATATATGTCAGTACTTATGACGCCCGATATGGCGAATTTCATTGGCAACGTGCATGGTGGAGATTTGCTGAAGATGCTTGATCAGGTCGCTTATGCCTGTGCCAGTCGCTATAGTGGTAACTATGTGGTGACACTGTCTGTCGATCAGGTGATGTTCCGTGAGCCGATATATGTGGGCGAGTTGGTTACTTTTGCAGCCAGTGTCAATTATGTTGGTAACACCTCAATGGAAGTAGGTATCCGCGTCGAAGCAGAAGATGTGCGTGGTCGTACCGTCCGTCATACCAATAGCTGTTACTTTACGATGGTGGCTATCGATGACAATGGTAAACCAACCTCCGCACCGCCACTCGATATCAAAAACAAGATGCAGCAGTGCCGTGCCGATGCGGCTAAAGAACGAAAAAAGCTGCGTATGGAAAGCTCGCATCGTCCTAGTTGCGACTTCGAAGAAATTAACAAGCAGTTTAGCGAACACGAAGAAAATGCCGAGGTGGAAAAGTAGCCCAAGTTATTCAAAGCTATCTAAAATTGTATAAAGTTATCTAGTTTTATTAAATTAATAATTCATACAACGACTCACTAAAAAGACACTGTTATTGTAGAGCGCTTATTTTAAGCTGATATAGATTTCAAGCCATTCATCTATGGCAAAATTCTACTATCAATACGTTATCTCAGTGAGTCTAGCATGAGTCTAAAGCCATCTATTGCTAATCCCCAGCGCCATTTACCAGCCTCTCCTAAAGCGCAAACACCTCGCGCGCGTGGGGCGGGTAATCCTAAAATTTCAAATGACCCTGAACTAAAACATACCCTTAATCAAAGCCCTGAAACCAATGATGAGCATTCAGGCTCACTGATCACTGTGTTGATTGCGGTCGGGGCCAATCTGGTTATCGCTATCGCAAAAACTGTTGCCGCCTTTATGACAGGCTCAGCCTCTATGATTGCGGAAGCAGCTCACTCATGGGCAGATGCTGGCAATGGCACATTGCTCATCGTCGCAGAAAAAAAATCCATCAAACCTGCTGATAAAAGCCATCCGTTAGGCTACGGCAAAGAGTCTTATGTTTGGTCGATGATTGCGGCTTTTGGTGTATTTACGGCAGGTTCGATTGTCTCTATCTATACCGGTATCAAAGAATGGAACGCTACTGAGTCTGAAGCTAACTATACGATTGGCTTTATCGTATTGGCAGTGGCATTTGTGCTCGAAGGAATCTCATTGATTCAGGCTTACAGACAAAGCAAAAAGCATGGTGAAGCGCTCGATATCAGTGCACTTGGCTATGTTGTAGATACGTCTAACCCAACGTTGCGCGGTGTATTCTTTGAAGATTTAGCAGCGGTCATCGGTTTGGTGATTGCCGCTGCTGCTATGGGTATGCATGCTTATACGGGCGAACCGTATTGGGATGCGTTAGGGTCTATCATCGTCGGTCTACTACTGGGCGTCGTCGCCATATTCTTGATCAGTCGCAACCGAGATTTCTTAGTCGGGCATAGAGTCACTGACCGTATGCATGAATATGTTTTAAGCGAGCTGCTAAATCATCCAGATATCGATAGTGTGTCCTATCTGCACCTAGAGTGGGTCGGTCCAAAGAAGATATTTATGGTGGCGGCAGTAGATATCGCAGGCAATCAAAAAGAAGAGCATATCGCACAGAAGTTTGAAGAGATTGAAAATTTATTCAGAGGTAATCCAGTCTTTCAAGAGGCTATCTTGACACTGTCTGAACCTAACGCTGAGCTCCTAAGTTTAGAGAATATTTGATATAAAGGTTTAATAGATTAAGTAGGTGGTAGAGGAATCATATTGAATGCTTTTAAGTATTCTTTTTAAATTAACAAAACGCTAAACACAAAAAAGCCGTCAATCATGACGGCTTTTTTTATAACTTTATAACTCTAGTACTTAGTGACTAGTCGAATTAAATACTATTAGTTCTTTGGTGCGTTTGCGCCGATGAACCATGCATCTTTATCGACAATGCGACTAGCTTCTGTGAATAAGTCAGCGGTGTCTTCATCACCTGCATCGCCAGCAGTAGCAATCGCTTCACGCAATGTCTCGGCTACTTTCTTGTAGCGGCTTGTTAGCTCACGAACATGCTGATCTACCTCAGTGATGTCGGTTGGGTAGTCATCTAGGATAGACTCTTTTACTACTCGACTTGCTAAACCGTTTGGTTGGCCACCTAGGATTACAATACGCTCTGCGATAGTATCTGATACTTCAAGGATACGATCTGACGTCTCATCTAGTAATTGATGCACACCGATAAAGCCAGTACCTTGTAGATTCCAATGGCACTGTTTACCATCTAAGGTTAAATCGATAACGTTTGCTAGGTTAGCGTTTAGCAAATCAATCATTTTTTTCGCAGTTTCGTCTGAAATACCACTTGCGTAACGTTCTCTCATATTTTACTCCGTCATTTATTTAAAATTATTATATTGAATGAAAGTTCAATGTATTTTTATTGGTCTTCTATTCGATGACAATCAATTCAAAACTAATCATAGGAATTGCTATAAAGCTATCCATTCACTAATACTGATCATTAATACTTGAAAGTCATCAACTTGTTAACTCAAGAACGATAATAGCAGCTTAACTCAGTGTTGGAACCCTTGAGTGTTAGGCTTTGTTGAGTGGTCGTGTAACGAGTTTGTTAACCGTGAAAAGCTTTGTAAATTTATCGAATACTGTGTGCATTTTTTATAACGATGTAAGTTTTATCCGCTAATATTAGGCCTTAACTTTTAATAAATCTTACCTTTATATACTTATATTTTGGGCAGCGAGACAGCGTTTCGACTATAGGATAAGACTCCTTATTCTCCTTTAAAAACCGCTGCTCAGACCCCATATTGTTATAAACCTTAAGAAGAAGAAAGCCATTATGCGAATGCCTGAACCGCGCTCATCGCGTCAGTTAAATCAATTGGCCACTCAGCTCCAAGGCGAAGCTGAAATTAGTGGTGTTAATGCGTCAGGGACGCAAATATCAAGCCGTGCCTTTGAGATGGTTACTGACTTTGAGCCAGCAGGCGACCAGCCGCAAGCCATCAAAAAGCTAGTCAACGGCATCAATTCGGACATGGACGAGCAGTTGCTACTAGGTGTGACTGGTTCTGGTAAGACCTATACCATGGCGAAGGTCATCGCTGAAACTCAGCGTCCGACCATTATTATGGCGCACAACAAAACGCTAGCCGCTCAACTATATGGTGAGTTCAAATCGTTCTTCCCTAATAATGCGGTCGAATATTTTGTCAGCTATTATGATTATTATCAGCCAGAAGCGTATGTCGCTGCTAGTGATACCTTTATCGAAAAAGACAGCGCCATTAACGATCATATTGATCAGATGCGCCTGTCAGCCACGCGTGCCTTGTTAGAGCGCCGTGATGCGATTATTGTCGCTTCGGTATCTTGTATCTATGGTTTGGGTGATCCAGAGAGCTATCTTAAAATGCTCTTGCATGTCGTTGTGGGCGATAACATTGATCGTACAGCAACCATCAAGCGTTTGGTTGAGATGCAATACACGCGTAATGAGCTGGATTTTGGCCGTGGTACCTATCGCTTGCGTGGAGAGCTGTTAGATATCTATCCTGCTGAGTCTGAGCAGCTAGCCGTACGTGTGCATTTATTCGATAACGAAGTCGAGAAGATTACGTGGTTTGATCCCTTAACGGGTAAGACGGTACGCAGCGTGCCACGTATTACCATTTATCCAAAGTCGCACTATGTGACGCCGCGTAATAAGTTAGAAGCTGCCAGCCATACGATTCGTGCTGAGTTAGAGCCGCGTTTAGAATACTTCCGTGACAACAATAAGTTGATTGAAGCACAACGTCTCAAAGAGCGTACTCAGTATGACTTGGAGATGATTCAGCAGCTTGGTTACTGTAACGGTATCGAAAACTACTCACAGCATCTCTCTGGCCGTCCATCAGGGGAAGCGCCGCCAACGTTATTTGATTATATTCCAGAAGATGCCTTACTGTTCCTTGATGAATCACATGTGACGGTTTCGCAGATTGGCGCGATGTATAAAGGCGATAGATCACGTAAAGAAAACTTGGTCAATTATGGTTTTAGATTACCCAGTGCGATGAATAACCGCCCGATGAAGTTTGAAGAGTGGGAACGTATCAAGCCCAAAACCATTTATGTGAGTGCCACGCCAGCCCTATATGAGCTTGAACACAGCGAGCAAGTCGTTGAGCAGGTCGTTCGTCCTACAGGACTAATTGATCCTGAGATTGAGATACGTCCTGTCTTGACGCAAGTTGATGATGTGCTATCAGAGATTACCAAACGCCGTGAAAAGGACGAGCGTGTACTGATTACTACATTGACCAAGCGTATGTCAGAAGATTTGACCAGTTACCTCAAAGAGTATGATGTAAAGGTTGCCTATCTACATTCGGACATCGATACTGTCGAGCGTATGCAGATTATCCATGAGCTCCGTACTGGCGTGCATGATGTGCTGGTCGGTATCAACTTATTACGTGAAGGCTTGGATATGCCTGAGGTATCACTGGTAGCGATATTTGATGCTGATAAAGAAGGCTTCTTGCGTTCAGAGCGTTCGCTTATTCAGACCATTGGTCGTGCAGCGCGTCACTTGAATGGTAAAGCCATTCTCTATGCTGATCGCATTACGCCAAGTATGCAAAAGGCGATAGACGAGACGGATCGCCGCCGTGATAAGCAGATTGCCTTTAACCTTGAGCATAACATCACGCCAAAAGGGGCTCGTCGTAGTATCACGGACAAGATTGATACTGGTGAAAGCTTGGATGCCAATGACAATCAAGCTATCCCAGTTAAGAGTAACTTGCCAGATGTGGATATCAATATCTTGCGTAGTCCTGATTTGCTTGCCAAAGAAATCAAACGATTAGAGAAGCAAATGCAGCAAATGTCTCGTGATTTGAAGTTTGAAGAAGCAGCAAAAACGCGTGATAAAGTGCTAGAGTTAAAAGCACATTTAATCTGATCGCTTGGGTTAAATGCTGAGGCTAAAAAGAGGCTAAACAATAGCGAAGGTGAGGTGCTTTTTGAGTACCTCACTTTTTTGTGGTTTATTCAATATCGGAATGTGTAGAAGGCTTGTAATACAGCGCATTGCCACTTACCATATCCGCATAAACCTCACCATCCATATAACATTTCAAAAATTTAAGTCGTAAGCTAATAAGCCGAGCACGTGTGATGCTCTATTTGGGCTAGGCTTGTTGTTCTCATAGATCACACTGTCAACGTCAACACAGACTAAATTTTTGGAATGGACATAATCTAGGCGTATTATTCACTGTGCTTACCAACAACTTAATAGAATTAAACTCTAACGAAAACTCACTCGGCATGTCAGATGCTGCCAAACAAGCTATTATCGACTCTCTAGACATTGGCTTTCGTTATCCTGATGACCAACGTGCGGCGCTGATTACTAAAGTCGCTGAGATAAACGGTGTGATAGAGAGTCAAATCTCACTGGGCAGTGGCTCTAGTGAAAACATCCGTACTGTCGTCCAAATGCTACAAAATCAAGCATTAGTAGCAGGTAAAAAATTCCAAGTTATCGTGCCGCATCCAACCTTTGCCTATGCTGAGTTATATGCGACATCTATCGATGTACCTGTGGTCAAAGTACCACTGACGACTGAAAATTACGCCTTTGACTTGCAAGGTATGCAAAAAGTGGCTGATGACTTTGACGGTATTAGCTTGTTTTATCTGTGCAATCCAAACAACCCAACGTCGACTATTACTGACACAGTAAATCTCAAAGAATGGGTAGGAAATGCAACAAGTAACCATTACTTTTTATTAGATGAAGCTTATTCGGAATATGTGACTGATCCAAGTTTTGAGAGTGGTGTCGCATGGATACGAGAGGAGTACTCAGAAAATATCGTTGTAGTGCGTACTTTCTCAAAACTATGTGCACTCGCTGGCATGCGTGTCGGCTATGCAGTTGCTAGCCCGCAAACGATAGGCAAACTAGAGGCTTTCATCTCAATTGATAATACCAACTTGGCAGGTGCCGTGGCTGCATTAGCGACTCTCGATGATGAAGCGTTTCTAGTATTGAGCTTGTGTATGGCCAATCAATCGCGTCAACTGGTTGAGCAAACATTAGATGAGCTTGGCTTACGCTACTTGCCATCGCAGGCAAGCTTTATATTTCATGAGATACAAGGCGATGTGCAAACCTATATCGACAGAATGCGTGAGCATGGTATTGCTGTCGGGCGTGAGTTTGCGCCAATCAGTGGCTTTAATCGCTTAACACTTGGCAGACCTGATGAGATGGCAGTATTTGTAGAGGTACTCAAATCATTTCGTGAGAAGGGCTGGGTCTAGCTAAATTAGTTAATGCAGTTCAATAATAAAAAAGGAAGTTGCTTGTTGGTAGCTTCCTTTTTTGTTGAGTCTATTTTTCTAGTTCTATTTTATTGGGTCTATGTCACATCCAAAATCAATCGCACATTTTTACCAACATCAAACGCAGTTTTACATATCGCACCTTAAATAATCTAACGCTATCTTATAGGATAACTGAGTAAAGCATGACCCGTTAATCACACAGATGAATACTGGGTAACAGTCACAGTGCTCGGCATGCTCACGTATCTTATAATTATAAAGTTAGGGATGTACCTATGTTTGATATCAAATCATTTTTTAAACGAGAAGTAGAGAAAAAGCTTATCAATGTAGATGACTATATTTTTATGCCAGAACGCGTAGAGATGGAAATTGAAGGCGGACTATTAAATTGTGTGTTGAATAGTGATGGTCGCGTAGATATTTTTTATAGTAAAGACGGTGTCACTGAAGTGGGTTCAGCGTCGCGCAAGCACCCATTTACAGCATTTGAAAAAGAGCTATATCATGGTATTTATGATGACGTGATTAATGATTTAATTAAGGAAGTAGATAAAATTATTGATAGCACCTCGAAGTATTTCCGTCGTAGCCAATCATTACCTTTTACGGCCTCTATAACGTCTCAAGCATCTGACACAAATAAATTTTAGGCTAATTAATTGAACTAATCTATTAGCAATAAAAAGGGTGCATTATGTATAACGCACCCTCTTTATTATTTTTTATTCTAATAAATAACTTAATTGTTCTATTGAACAAAGCTTGTATAGCAGCTCTGTAGAGATTTGGCGACGACTTGTGCGACTAACTGAGTACGGTACTGAGAGTCAATCGCGGCATTGCCCAGCTCAACAATCGTCACTTGCTGTGGCGCTTGCTCACTCACACAGCCACAAACATTGGTTTTAACAGATTCTTGCTGTGCTTCTGTCATGGCGACGCTTGCAACACGCCATGCGTTTTGTTTTTCAATTTGGCTACGGCATTGGTTGTCGATCGCAGCTCTAAAAACATTCATGCCGATCTCGTTTGCGGTACCGATTGCTGTACCTGTACCGTTGTTTGTAGTACCTGTTGAGGTACATCCCGCCAAGGCAAAAGTCGCTAGCATCATCGTTGAAGCCAAGATTTTTTTCATAAGTTAGTCCTTTAAGGTGTCTGTCATAAATAAAGCTGTATTTTATCAGTAAAACCTAGCAATGACATCATTAACCACAGGCGCATTTTATTTTAGAACTCTATAACCTATATGTATTAACCACAAAAAAGCCAGCTAAGTAATCACTTAACTGGCTTGATATAGACTAAGCTATTCGGCTTATTTATACGTTTTTGCCGTGTTCTTTTTGCTGAATATCTTTCGCCAATTTATAGCATTCGTTGATATGGTCATTAGCGATTTTCTTAAAAATCGTATAGCCCATAGTCGCAGCAACCAATTGACCGCCAAGTGGGATAAACTTAGTCACTTGTTTGGCAGCGATACGACCACCGAAACCTTGAATGGTTTTCTTAACGATACCGCGTGTTGCCATGAGTCCAGCGAAATCTACAGTACGATCTTTTACTGCGCTCCAATGCACTTCGCGAGATTCCAAGTTAATGGCTGATTGACGGTCTTCAATGAGACCAAAACGCTCACTAATCTCTGGAATCAACTGCGTCAACATCCCCGCGTCAACTGCCACATCAAAAAATGGTACTGGCACAACTGCTACACCAGCAGAAACTCTAGCGCGTCTTTTTACCATTCCCTGACATTCTTTTTTAACCTTCTCAAGGTCTAGGTTAGGGTCGATCGTATTTGGAAGTTTTTCAGCAAGTGGCGTGGTTTTCATAAAGTGTCCTTATAAATAATTAAAATATAAATGATAAAAAGTTCAATGAACAACAAATTCTTCAGTTGCTTACTATTTTATGGATTTATGCGTGGCTTACAATCATTGCTTTGTAGCAAAATGAATGAAATTACTCATACTGTGCACCTTTTTTGTAAGTGATTAAACGAAGGCAGTTTACATGAGCTATAAAAATGGCAGTATCAATTATTGCTAATTTACAGGCATTATTCATCAGGTTGCACAATGCCTAATGATATACAAAGGTAGTATAAATTGTCATTGTGAGCCTCTGCTAAAGCCAGTAGAATACGCTCATGCTAAATTTAACCCCCCGTTATACCAGCACTCGCATCGACGAGTTGCCCGCCGCGCTGCAACCATTTGCCGCTCAATCATTCACGCTTGCCCGTCTGTATGCAGGGCGAGGTATCACTGCGCCTGATGAGCTGGAGACTAGCCTGTCAGGTCTATTGCCTGCTGAGGCCCTGCACGGTGTCACTGAAGCCGTGCGCTTATTAGATGTGGCCATTGATGAGCGTCAGCGCATCTTGATCGTTGGTGACTTTGACTGTGACGGTGCCACCAGTACAGCCTTAATGATGCGCGCGCTCACAAAGATGGGTGCGGTCGTTGATTTCCTAGTACCAGATCGTTTTAAGTACGGTTATGGCCTGACGCCAGAGATTGTCGAGTTAGGTATTGAGACTTTTCAGCCAGATATGATAGTGACGGTTGATAATGGTATCTCAAGTCACGAAGGGGTGGCACGCGCCCAAGCTGATGGTATTACGGTGATTATCACAGACCATCATCTCACGACCAAAGAGACGCCACCTGCGGAAGCGGTAGTCAATCCCAATCAGCTAGGTTGTGACTTTGCTAGTAAAGCACTGGTTGGAGTTGGAGTCGCGTTTTATGTGCTCGGACGCTTAGCAAAGCTACGCCGCGAAGCTGGCAAGTCTACGGTACAGGTGAGCCAATATTTAGATTTAGTCGCACTTGGGACGATTGCAGATGTTGGGGTACTGGATAAAAACAACCGTATCTTGGTACATCACGGTTTATCAGCTATTCGTCAAGGCCGCTGCTGTATGGGAATATTGGCATTGCTTGAGCAAGCGGGCCGTGATCCTAAGCAGCTTCATGCGCAGGATTTCGGTTTTGTATTAGGCCCACGTATCAATGCAGCTGGGCGTATGGATAATATGCGCATCGGTATCGAATGCTTATTAACTGAAGACTGGAGCACCGCACAACGTTTGGCACAAGAGCTTGAACAGCTGAATCGTACGCGTCGTCATGTAGAGGGCGAGATGCGTGCGCAAGCTGATAGTATCGTACAAGCACTGGTTAATAAAGATAATAACGACGATAGTACGAATGGTGATAGTGATGATAATGGCAGTAACGATGACACAATTACTCAAGCACTTGTTACTCAGAATGTGGCTACTCAAGCTGTCTCTACTGCTAAGGTCAACAATACAGGTGCTCGTAGTATTATTCTGTACCAAGATGACTGGCATCAAGGAGTCATTGGCATTGTCGCTGGTCGCTTAAAAGAAAGCCATTATTTACCCAGTATCGTTTTTGCACCAGCAGACACTGAACAAATAGATGAAGATAGTGCCATTAAAGGCTCTGCACGTTCTATCGCTGGCGTACATATTCGTGATGCGATTGAACAAGTTGCTGAGCGTCATCCTGACTTAATCAGTCACTTCGGTGGACATGCGATGGCAGCAGGTCTGACCCTCAAGCGTCGTAACTTTGAGGCATTTGTCACAGCTTTTAACGAAGTGATGGCTCAAATGGATGATGAGGTATTTGCAGAGCAAAAATTCACCGATGGACCTTTGCAAGCGAGTGACTTCAGTTTATGGTTTGCCGAGCATTTAGCCGATGCCAGTATTTGGGGTCATGGATTTGCACCGCCAATATTTGATGGCGTGTTTGAGGTTCTGAGCTTTAAGATTTTAAAAGATAAACATCTTAAGTTATCGCTGCGCTATCCAGACGTTCAATATCCGATAGAGGCCATTTGCTTTAACTTCGATAATGAGGCTTGGGATTATCGTGCTAAGCAAGTCCATTTATTATTTCAGCTAGACATCAACGAATGGAACGGCAAACAAAGCTTACAGTTGATGGTCAAGGATTTGGCTGTGGTAGAGCAAGGGTAAAGCGAAAATGTTAAATCGATAATACTAAAAGCCCTCAAATATGGGCGCGTTGGTATTATCAACTTTAATTTAGTCTAGGGCGTGTCTTCAATTCACCCGATAGTCATCTAAATGGGCTAAAAATGGCTAAATCTTGCCAAACATCGTCAAATAGCTGGTTAATATCCCGATATTATCTGCGCTATTTTTCTTGTTTGACGGCAATTTATCTCATTTTTATCACCATTTTTGAAATGAAGACACGCCCTAGTATCAGTATTTCCACTCTAGTGTGGGGAACTGCCAATCGTAACGAATAGCAAGCATACGCAAAGTAAAAATCGTACTCATCGTAGAGATGTCAGCTACCCAATCTGTCACGCCTAAATTCTTTAGAGCAAAGTACAGCACGCCACCCGTCAACGCTGCCGTGATATAAATCTCTTGCTGTAGTACCAATGGAATCTCATTGCAAATCATATCGCGAATGATGCCACCAACCACGATAGTAATTACACCTAATAATAGCGCTACAGGCACATTGGCGCCCATACTGTCAGCGACTTTGATACCGATCAGTGTAAATGCTGACAGACCAATGGTGTCAGAAAGCTTGAGGAACTTATCCACTCGTCTAGAGTTTGGATGAAAAAATATCTGCATCGCTAGCGATGAAATCGTAATAAGGGTCAGATAGCTCATATCTACCATCCAAAATAACGGATGGCGATCGAGAATGACATCACGTACCGTGCCGCCGCCGATAGCAGTGACAATAGACACGAGAAGACAGCCGAAGACGTCGAAGTTTTTGTGCTTGGCAAGTATCGTGCCCGAAACGCTACAGGCGATAATGCCAATCATATCGAAGAAATATATCAAAGAGCGCGGGTCAAAAGTAGTGATCAGTACGGTAGGGTCCAATACGATAGCCAACATGGGCAGTTCTCACTATTTTCAATTATTGTCAGTCAAACAAAGGCTATCTCAGCAGAGTCTTGCTCAATCAATCAGTCTACGAGTCGAATAGAAGGCAGATGCCAGTCGAATCTGAGCGCGAGCATACGTACTGCAAAGATGACAAACAGCATAATAAATTCGTTGAGACTGGCGTCCACCCCAAAATACTGTAAGCATAAATAAGTCACAGACCCTGCGATACTGGCAGTAATATAAATCTCACGCTGTAGTACCAGCGGAATCTCATTACAAATGATATCACGTAACAAACCACCAATGATGGCGGTCCAAACACCCATCATAATAGCAATAAGGGGAGACATGTCTAGGGTTAAGGCCACCTTAAAACCAATGACACTAAAAGCGGCCAACCCAATGGCATCAAAGAGCTTTAACGCATTATCAATCTTATGATAAAGGTGAAAGAAGATTTGTAAGATAAGGGAGGTCACCGTGATAACGATCACGTAATTAAGATCAGTCATCCAAAATAGAGGGTGACGGTCGAGAGCCATATCGCGTAATGTCCCACCGCCGATGGCATTGACCATCGCTACCAAGATACAACCAGCGATATCGAAGCCTTTATGCTGCGCAAGCAAAGTCCCTGCAATCGCGCAGGCAACAATGCCAACCATGTCCAATAAATATAATAGAATATCAGGAAAAATCAAAGCATTGCCCATGGTTATATTGCCAAATCGAGATCATCAAAGTGATAGGTGTTTTTTAGGTGGCTATTCAATGCATAACTGTGACGAAATGGGCGTAGTGTTATAGTGCCATTTAGCCGTCTTTTGCAAATAATATCAGCCCTACCATAATAAGCCCTATACCGACCAGTCCCATCGCCGAAGGTATGGCGTTACCTAACAATAATATACCCCCAATCAAGGCAAAGATAACCTCACTGGCTTGGGTTGAGTCAACGCCTGCAACCTCGCTTGAAGTAACAGCTTGCTCGCGCGCATACAAAAATATAGTGGTCGCTGCCACGCCTGCTAATAGAGCAACGAGCAACGTATTGATTATTTGTGAGGCGTGGGGCTGGTCAGGGCGCACTATAATGCCCAAAAACAGCCAAAATGGCAAACACCCGAGAGTCATTAGCCACACTTTGTTAAAGGCATTTTGCAGTAGCGTGGTTTCGATAGAAGGAATACGAGCAATTAGATTTTGTAGGGATGAGGTTGCCGCAGTGTTGTTACTTTGAAGTACGCTATCGAGGTCGGTAGCATCATATGTCGTAGCTGGCAAATCATAAGCTTCGGATATGAGTGGTTCATTCTGCTCACTGATATCAATACTAATACTGATGCTAGCTTTTTGATCGTTAAACTCTGCTGCCTTCTGTAATTCAGTATTGCGCTGGCGGGCATTATGAGAAGCCTGCCAAACCAGCTGGTTACCAATTGGGTAGCTAAAAGCAGCGATAAGCGCAGGTAGCGCACCGTAGAGCAGCATGTCAGACATTGGGACGGTGTCGGTTATAGCAGCAGCATGCAGACCTTCACTGATATTGACGAGTGCCACACCGATAAAGACAATGACAGCATATACGATGAATTTTTTATCAAAACGTTGACCAAATGCCAATAGTACAAGTAAACTGGCGACGACGGTAAACATAAAGGTAGCCGCTACCACCCATCCCGCAACATGATCTGCGGCATAGCAAATACCGGTATAAAACAGTCCAAACCCGATACTGCCAGTAATGCACCAAAAGCCCCAATGCTGAAGAAAAATCCTCATTAGCGCTTTAATACGACCAAAGCCATGTTGTATCGCAATAATGACGGTAATAATTAACAGCATAAAGACATAGCGTAGACTCGCTGACCAAAACCAATGTCCACCTGCGCTACTCATAAGCTCATTTAAGATAAATGTCGAGCTAAAAAACGCACCTGCTAGCAAGCCCAATAAAATGAGTTTGATCATACCGCTACCTTATCCATGGCACTCAACGTGTTCACACTTTTTGTTTGTTACTTGCTGATAATTACTTGCTGATAGTTACTTGCCTTTGGCATCTGCCCAAATGATTTTGTGCAATTGCAGCTGAAAGCGAACTGGCAAGGCATCAGCCAACATCCATTCTGCTAGCTCGCGCGCCAATACAGGTACTTCAGGGCTGAGCTGTTCATCGACATCATTTGCGACATTAAACATCGGAGAGAACCATACCGTACCGACCAATTCGTTTAGCTTATACTCGGTCAATTTAGCTTTTGCCCAGTCGTAATCTGTACGATTCATAATGACAAACTTGATTTGGTCATGCTGAGTGAGATAGTCGAGGTTTGACCATAGATTCTTATCGACTTCACCTGAGCTTGGTGTTTTGAGATCCATTACCTTGCTGACTGCTGCTGGCACGTTTTCTACCGTGAGTGCGCCTGCGGTCTCAAGGGATATCTCATACCCATCGCTCAGCAAACGTTTCATCAATTCAATGGCATTTGGCTGTGCTAATGGCTCACCACCAGTCAGACAGATACGCTTGCACGGATAACCTTTGATGGTTTCTATGATGGTTTCTAATGATTGACGTTCGCCGCCAGTAAAAGCATATTCGGTATCACAATAGACGCAGCGCAGCGGACAGCCCGTTAGACGCACAAATATCGTCGGCAAGCCTGAAGTGATTGCCTCACCTTGTAAGGAATAAAAAATCTCAGTCAGACGTAATCCTGCTTCGGGGTCAGTAACAGGGATAGCGGCGGTGCGTAATGATGATTCACTCATAATATTTCAAATACAGTTAAAGGTCGATAAGGCGATGAAGCGCTTATCAATCGTAATAAAAAGGCAGGGGATGGTACGAATGATTTTGTGTTTGTATAAAGACAAACTAAAAGAGGATTATAACGTAACGCGTTATATTAAGCTGCAAAAAAGATGCTGGAGTCATCCCCCAGCATCTTCATATAAAACAATATTATGTACCAAATAATGGTACGTGCCAAATATTTAGGCTAGGCGTAATAGCTCGTTTACTGATGTTTTTGCACGAGTTTGCGCGTCAACTTTTTTCACGATGATGGCAGCGTACAAGCTGTGCGTGCCATCTTCTGACGGTAAGCTACCTGGTACAACAACAGAACCTGCTGGTACACGGCCACGATGAATCTCGCCAGTTTCGCGATCATAGATGCGCGTCGATTGACCGATATAGACACCCATAGAGATGACAGCGCCTTCTTCAACGATAACGCCTTCAACGATTTCAGAGCGTGCACCGATGAAGCAGTTGTCTTCGATGATAGTAGGGTTTGCTTGCAATGGCTCTAATACACCGCCGATGCCAACGCCACCTGATAAATGCACGTTTTTACCGATTTGAGCACATGAACCAACGGTCGCCCACGTATCAACCATCGCACCTTGATCGACATAGGCACCGATGTTGACGTATGACGGCATCAATACTGCGCCTGCTGCGATGAAAGAACCTCTACGTGCGACAGCTGGTGGTACAACGCGTACGCCTGCTTCTTTAAACTGCGCTTCGGTCCAGTTAGCAAATTTAGTTGGAACTTTGTCATAGAACTGTACGTGTTCGCCAGCGGCTTGGACGTAGTTGTCGTTTAGACGGAAAGACAATAGTACGGCTTTTTTGGCCCACTGATTGACAACCCATTCGCCATCTTTCTTTTCTGCTACGCGCAGGCTACCGTTATCTAGTTGCTCAAGTACTTGATTGATAGCATCACGCACGTCTTGTGGCATATTAGCTGGACTGTATTCGTTACGGTTTTCAAAAGCTTGTTCGATGGTTTGTTGTAATGACATAAAGGTTCCTAAAATGAATGAAAGGGAGGGTGATCTTAATGTTATGGTTAAAGACTTATATGACCCAGCCTAAAGAAAATTCAAGGTATGGCTTGGTCCAAAAACTTGCTTGCCGTATTGTCGCTAATTTGACCGCTTTTAGCAAACGCGTTGAGGGTCTTATTGTGACAATATTGAATGAGTTGTTTTCAGACATCCTCTCAAAACAACTCATTTATCATAATTTAATTGTCTGCCGTGTTGGTCTCTATCCACTCTAAAATATCTTGATAAACGGTCTGTTTATCCTTTTCGTGCAGCACTTCATGGCGCATATTAGGATACAGCTGAATATCGACATGACTGAAATGACGTTTGTCCAGACGCGTGACAACCCTACGTATACCGCGACCCATTTCACCAATCGGATCATCTTCACCGCTGATAAACAGCATTGGGAAGTTTTTGGCAATAGTGGTAGCCCAATTTTTATTTAATCCAGTATCCATGAGCGTGAACAATGTCATAAAGCCATTATTGGTAAAGTCAAAACCAGTCTTAGGATCGGCTTCATAGGCTTCAATGTTTGCGGTATTTTCACTGAGCCACGCAAACTGTGAGGACGAATTGCGATCAGATAGTTGGCTGTTAAGGACTTTATTCATCACCTTGGCAAAAATTGTATTCGGTTGTCTTGGAGCAACTCTGGCCAGTAGCTTGTTAATAGGTAATAAAACCTTAGCCAGTGGGTTGGCGTCTGCGGAACCCATTAGGATGGCACCTGTGAAATTATGCGCATGATGCTTGAGTACATTGCGTACGATAAATGAGCCCATCGAGTGACCCATCACAAAATGCGGGACGTCTGGATGACGGTCTTTTAGGCTATCGGCCATCACAATCACGTCTTTCAAAAGTGACTGTACCGGATGCTCCTCACCAAAAAACCCAAGATCGGCCTCAGTCTTGATCGTCTGTCCATGACCCAAATGATCGTAAGTCGCCACAGCAATACCATTATCTGCCAAAAACTGTGCAAAATCGCTATAGCGACCGCTGTGCTCTGCCATGCCATGCACAATCAATAAAGTCGCGCTAATCTCGACGTCTTTGCTACTTGGTTCAAAAAAATTATGATGCAAGTAGTGAATATTGTCAGAAGACAAAATGTGGTCGTTACTGGTATCGATATTGGTACTCATGTAATGTTCCTTGATTACTTATAATTTTCATTAACGTTTTTGACGATGTTGCTCAAGTAATGGGTCAAGCAGCGCAATTTATCATGCGGCTCTTATAATGTCCTATTGTACTGGGCGATGATAAATAATTTCACCTTATTTTATGATTTTAATTCAGGTGTACAAAATATCATTCTACTAATAACGGTTGACGCAGTGACTATCGCTGAATCCGTATAAGTCATTTACGCTCTTACTGTTTACCCGCAATAGACTGGTCTTATTTATATGATACTTTTAAATGAGTTTTTAAAGTCATTTATATCAATCAACATTCGATCAAACACTAATAGCAACTAACCGCCTTGATAAAATCATCTATGACAAAATTTTCATCGAAAAAGACACTACTATTGGCAGGCGCAGGTCATGCTCACATTGGCATGTTGCGCCGACTTGGCACAGCGCGTTTAAAGGACACCGATACGATAGAGGCAGACATTCATTTAATTAGTGAGCAACCGCAAACTATTTATTCTGGCATGTTACCTGGTTGGATGGCAGGACATTATCAATTGCATGATATCAGTATCGATATCAAATCGCTTTGTGTACGAGCAGGCGTGCGCTTTATTCAGCAGTCGCTTGTAAAAGTAAACGCAGCGTCAAACAAGGTGGTTACGACTGGCGATGAACAAACGGATTTTGACTACGATGTCTTGTCTTTAAATACTGGCGCAGATACAGACATGCGTTGGCTATGTAGCCACAATGACTACAACGAGCACAGAAGCGATAGTGACGATAACAATACTGGTGCTGCTAATACCGACGTAATTGTCATACGACCGTTATCAACATTCATCACACAATGGCAGCGGATTCTAAAAGATGCTCAACAGTCTGAAAGGTATCAATTGGCTATTATTGGGGCAGGCGCTGCGGCAATAGAATTGGTGATGGCCGCTCAAGTCGCGCTACGGAACATCAATCGTAATCATCAGGTGACATTAGTATGCGGTGAGAATCTATTGTCAGGGTTTAATTCAGGCTTTCGACAACGGGTCATTAAGCAGTTACATCGTCATGGCATTACGATAATTCGAGAACGAGCGACCGATTATCGTGACGGTAAATTATCGACCACCCATAAATCATTGCCCATAAATGCTGTCATCGCTGCGACTGGCGTCATAGGCTCGGCATGGACGGCTTCTACGGATTTGGAGATAGAAGGTGATGGGTTTGTCGCGGTAAACGATAAGCAACAGAGCGTCTCTCATTCTAATGTGTTTGCGGTTGGTGATGTGGCGACACGAATCGATAAATACGTGGCGCACTCGGGGGTTCACTCAGTGCATGGTGGTGCTATCGAAGCTGATAACTTATTGGCCTATCTGGGTGACAACGTAATGAAGAGTTATCAGCCAAAGTCGCGCACGCTATATCTGCTGTCTTGCGGTGACAAATATGCCATTGGTAGTTGGGGTAATGTAAACCTACAAGGTCGCTGGGTATGGCATCTCAAGAAATATATCGATAAGCGTTTTATCGAAGTTGATAAGAATTGACGAAGCTGATAAGAACTAACGAAGGTTAATGCTCATTTAGAATAAACCATAAAATCCATATGATTAGTTGTCAATGCTTATTGATAATCAGGTATGATTGATTAGATAAACCGTAAAGTGAGCAATCAGGTTTTACATTGTCAAACTTGAAAATAAACAGTAAAAGCAATGCGCTATCTGTGTTTTCTAATATTTAATGTTACGTTGCTATCCTTTTTTAGTTGTACTGCTAACAGGATTTTAGACCACCATGAAATCAACTATCGAGTTACTTGAGCATACTGATTTTCCAGCGATAAAACGACGTCAATTGACGATATTACAAGTCAATATGGGCTACTTATGCAATATGTCCTGCGTACATTGTCATGTGGCTGCAAGCCCTTATCGTACTGAAATGATGTCACGTGAGTTGGTTGAGCTGATACCAGAGGTATTGCAAGCACAAAACATCGATATGCTTGATTTGACCGGCGGTGCGCCTGAAATGCATGAGGATTTTAAGTATTTGGTTAAGGCTGTTCGGGCATTAGGTGTCAAAGTAATAGACCGCTGTAATCTGACTATCCTTATGGAAGAGGGTTATGAGGGTATGGCGCAGTTTCTAGCAGATAACCAAGTGGAAGTGGTGGCTTCTTTGCCTTGTTATTCCTTAGAAAATGTAGACAAACAGCGCGGTAAAGGCGCGTTTGACGACAGTATATTAGGATTACAGAAGCTCAATCAGTTAGGGTACGGCAAGCCTGATTCAAATTTAACATTAAACTTGGTTTACAACCCACAAGGCGCGACGCTGCCGCCCAATCAACAACAGCTTGAAGCAGACTATAAGCGTGAGTTAAAAGCGCACTTTGATATTGAGTTTAATCATTTATTTGCCCTAACCAATATGCCGATTCAGCGTTTTGGGGCGGTGCTGTTGGCAAAAAACCAGTTCCACCCGTATATGGATTTGCTCAAAGCTAATTATATGGCTGCCAATTTAGCCGAGGTCATGTGCCGTTCGACCATTAGTGTCAATTGGTTGGGTGAGCTGTTTGATTGTGATTTCAATCAGCAGTTAGAGATACTTGTCCCAAACAAGTCACGGCGACACCTAAGTGATTTGTTAACGCAAAACCCGTCTGGTGATGACATTGCCATTGCTGAGCACTGCTATGGCTGTACAGCAGGACAGGGCAGTAGTTGTGGCGGCGCGTTAGAAGAAGAGGCAGTAGAGCCAGTGCTAGCAGACACGCCTTAGCCGTTCTAATGTAAGTGCTTTTAATATAAGTACTTTTGGTATAGATAAAAAACAATCAGTATAAACGGAGTAAGCCTTATGTCAGTATCTAACTTTTCAGCGAAGACATTTTTCGCCCAACCAGTGATTGCTACGACTATTTTATTAGCAAGCGTGGCCGCTCATGCTGACTTTAACCATCAGAGCTGGGATAGCTTATTAAATAAGCATGTGACCATGACCAACGGTGGCAAAGCTTCAGTGGTCAATTATGCTGGTATGAAAGCAGATCAAAGTAAGCTGACAAGCTATCTGGAAGCGACAAGCAAGGTATCTCAATCAGAGTTCAATCGTTGGAGTAAAAATGAACAGTTAGCATTTTTAATCAACGTTTATAACGCTGGTACGGTAGATTTGGTATTAACGAAATATCCAAATGTTAAATCTATCAAAGATATCGGCGGACTGTTTGGGTCACCATGGAAGCAAGAGTTTGTTTCGCTACTTGGTAAGACGCGCTCACTTGATGATATTGAGCACAACCTGATTCGTGGTTCTAAACGTTACAACGATCCGCGCATTCACTTTGCGGTCAATTGTGCCAGTATTGGTTGCCCAGCACTGCAAGATGATGCCTTTACTGGCAAGCGTTTAGACAGTCAGTTAGAGCAGGCAACGTCTAAGTTTTTAGCAGACAGTAGCCGCAACAGTCTCAAAGGCGATACGCTTAAAGTATCACCAATTTTTAAATGGTATAAAGAGGATTTTGCAACCAACTGGCGTGGCACCAAAGATTTAGCAGGGTTTTTGGGTCGTTATAACTCGTCACTAGGATTGAGTAAAGCTCAGACAGCAGAGCTAAAACAAGGCAAGATAAAAATAAGCTATACCGACTACAACTGGAATTTGAACAAAAAATAAGCCAGTTTTTAATCTTACTCGCTGATTAACGTGACGGTATATCCATTGAAACTCTCCATCATCATTCCATTGTTAAATGAAGCGGACAACTTGCCTGAGCTTATCGCTCATATTGCCAGTCTCGATCCGGCACCGCAGCAAGTGATATTGGTCGATGGTGGTTCAGTGGATGGTTCGGTTGCTATCGCCAAAAGTGTGCTCAAAAGTACAGAGATTGCTCAATCAATCATTGATTGGCATATTATCGAATCTACGGTAGGGCGTGCACAGCAAATGAATGCGGGCGCTATGTTAGCAACAGGTGATGTGTTGCTATTTTTACATGCCGATACCGAGCTGCCAGCTGATGCGATAGATAACGTTCAGCAGGCAATAGCTCAGTATGACTGGGGACGATTTGATGTGCGCTTAGACAGCTGTGAGCCATTGTTAAAAATCGTCGGGTTCGTGATAAATAAGCGCTCACGCTTAATGAGTATCGCCACTGGCGATCAAGCAATTTTTATCAAAAAATCCATATTCGAGCAGATTGGTGGCTATCCTGATCAGCCATTGATGGAAGATATTGAGCTCTGTAAACGTCTAAAGAAGTTTGCTCGACCAGCTTGTCTAAAAAGTAAAGTCATAACATCCGCGCGGCGTTGGCAGCAATATGGTACATGGCGGACGATTTTTTTGATGTGGCAGTTGCGCTTTGATTATTGGCGCGGCGTATCGCCTAATGTTTTAAAGCAACGTTATTATAAGTAGTGAGATTGTTTGATTTATAAATATGATAGACAAAAGAAGAAAGAGCTCGTCCTTGTACATTTGACCAATTGAGAGACCGTTATAGTGACAGCTGATTTATCTGCAAGACAGCAAGATACCTGCATCATTCTTTTTGCAAAATATCCAGCGCGCAATAAGGCAAAAACCCGTTTGCAGCCAGCGCTAGGGGTAGATGGCGCTGCACGTATGGCAAGGCAACTCTTACTGCATAGTATTGAGCAGGCCGTTGATACGGGCTTTGCTGTCGAGCTATGTGTGAGTCCAGCACCAACAGATCCATGTTGGCAGGCGCTTGATTTGCCTGACTCGTTGCGCTGGTCTGCGCAGGCCGAAGGGGATTTGGGTTTGCGTATGTTGATAGCCAGTCAGCGCGCATTGCAACATTTTGACAAGGTTGTGTTAATTGGTACGGACTGTCCTAGTCTTACGACAGCACGTATTCAGACATCGGTACAGCAGCTAAATCAACACGATGCGGTTATGATTCCAGCAACTGATGGTGGGTATGTGTTGTTAGGATTTAAACAAGTTAATGACAGCATGTTTTCGGACATTGTTTGGAGTACGGCTAGTGTAGCCGCTGTCACCAAGCAGCGCATGGCGGCATTAGACTGGACACTTGCACTATTTGACCCTTTGCACGATATTGATGAGCCTAAAGATCTAGTACATTTGCCGTCAGGCTGGCTAGATTCTTACATCAATATTAATATCAAAGTGGATAACTACTGATAACCGATAAGTGACAACTAGGTTGATAAACTCACTAATGTAGTTGCATATTCTAAGATGATTCACTAAGAATTTTAACTGGATGGCACATTCAATAAGGATATTGTTATGCATGACGTCGTGCAAAATTACTATGGAAAAGAGTTACAGAGTACCAATGATCTAAAGACCTCGGCTTGTTGTGATATTAGCAATATGCCTGAGTGGCTCAAGCCCTTACTCGCAAATATTCACGATGAAGTATTGAATCGATATTACGGCTGTGGTCTGGTGTGTCCAGCACTGCTCGAAGGCTGCCGAATTTTAGATTTGGGCAGTGGCTCAGGCCGAGATGTCTACGCATTGGCGCAACTGGTTGGTGAGAGTGGCCACGTAGTCGGTGTTGATATGACCGATGAGCAGCTAGCCGTTGCCAGACAGCATCAAGCCTATCATGTTGATAAGTTTGGCTATGATAATGTGACATTTTTGCACGGCTATATCGAGAAACTAGATGAACTAGAACTTGAGGCTAATAGCTTTGATATTATCGTCTCCAATTGCGTTATCAATCTATCACCAGATAAAGCCGCGGTTATGGCCAGTGTACAGCGTTTGCTGAAACCTGGTGGGGAGTTTTATTTTTCTGACGTCTATGCCGACCGCCGTATCCCGCGACACTTAATCGATGACCCAGTCTTATATGGTGAGTGTTTAAGCGGTGCATTGTATTGGAATGATTTCAACCGTTTGTCACGAGATGCAGGATTCTTAGACGTACGTTTGGTTGAAGATCGCCCACTTGAGATTACAGATCCTGCTTTAGCAGCCAAAATTGGTGATATTCAATTTTTCTCTGCGACTTATCGCTTATTTAAAATCGACTCGCTTGAGGATGCTTGCGAAGATCATGGACAAGCGGTGATATACAAAGGAACTATCGAGCAGTCACCGCATCGGTTTGATTTAGATAAACATCATGCTATCGAAGCTGGTCGGGTATTTCCAGTATGTGGCAATACGTTTCGAATGCTGAAAGAGTCGCGCTTTGCGCCGCACTTTGAGTTTATCGGTGATGACAGTCGTCACTACGGTATTTTTGCAGGTTGCGGTGAATTAATGCCATTTAATCAACCTATGATGCTGGCATCTGGTGCAGGTGGTTGTTGCTAACATTAAAGTGGTGTATTTAGCATAAATTTAAATATATATGCTTAATTATGAAAAAGGCCATTATTTTAGATAATGGCCTTTTTTGATTCAATGGGAAACAGCTTGATTAAAATTGAACCGATTAGCAGTAATTAGTTTAAAATGGAAAAGACGCATTACAATCATGTTAGTAAGGCGGCCAGTCTGATCTTGGTATGTTCGTCCATCGCATCTATAGGTGTGACTAATGCTTGTGCGATAGCATTGTGAGCGATTGACTCAGGTAATTCGGCAGCAATTAAAGTCACTGCTTCTCGTATCACTTTTTGAGCATTGTCCGCATTTTTCATTAGGTTCTGTATAGCATAGTCGGCACTAACGGCTTCTTCCGTCGGATGCCAGCAGTCGAAGTCTGTCACCAGAGCTAACGTGGCATAAGCAATACTGGCTTCACGTGCCAATTTGGCTTCTGGCATATTGGTCATGCCAATGATATCTGCCTCCATCTGACGATACCATTCTGACTCTGCCCGAGTTGAGAACTGAGGGCCTTCGATGCAGACATAAGTTGCTTTAGAATGACTGCTAGCTTCTGCAATATCTGCTTGGTCATAAGCGCGCGTCAAGATGTCTGCTAGGGCAGGACAAAGCGGGTCAGCCATCGACACATGAGCGACGGCACCTTCACCAAAAAAGGTACTCACTCGCTGCTTGGTCATATCGATCATTTGATCAGGCACGACCATATCTAGTGGCTTAAGATGCGCTTGCAATGAGCCAACTGCTGATACGGATACGATATAGCGTACCCCAAGCGTTTTTAGCGCATAGATATTGGCACGATAAGGCACTTCGGACGGGGTCAGTCTGTGGCCCTGACCATGCCGTGTTAGAAATGCGACGGTCACTCCCTCAAGCTCACCTAAGACAATATCATCAGATGGACTACCATAAGGCGTCTGTATCGTTATACTGCGTTTGTTGGTCAGTGATGACATTTGGTAGAGACCGCTGCCACCGATGATAGCAATATCAGCAGATAACGTTGCCAGTACTTCCGTGTGGGGTATTGTCATAAGGACTATCCGAATGGGTTAATAAAAGAGAGACACAGGCTAGTGCCATGTAATATCCTGAACCAAAAAATAGCTCAGATAAAATATAGCAGAACTTTTGCCCTTATAGTTATAAATCGAGAATTCTCATTAATTTGCTATATCTAAAAATTCCTAAGAAATAATGCGATATGGCGATATTTGCTAGATATCGATAAAGGTTTACAATAGCGACAATTTTTGTTTTAATATTTATTAAATGAAACTTTGTTTCGCATAGCAAAACATACATATATATTAGTACAATTGATGAATGACCTATATTTTCTCTAATAGCTTTAAATATAAGGTATTGAAAGAAAAATAGAAAGTAAGCTAAGGTTTATTTATTGACAGAATTGCTATATTATTACTCGTCTGTAACGTATTTATGTATAAATACGGATATTGTTAAACGTATAAAACCGATTACTTCAAGGATGAATTCAATGCTTAATTCTTTAAAATCCCCATTACTTTTGTCAGCTATGTTGAGTGCTGCGTTAGGTCTAACTGCATGCTCATCTCCAAGCTCAGAGGGCAGTGATACTGCATCTGCAGATAGCGCGGCAACAGATAAGCTTGATACTAAGTTTTTGACCATCGCTACTGGCGGTGCGTCTGGCCCTTATAACATCATTGGTACTTCATTGTCTGAAGTCTATGTCAAAACCTTTGGCGTAAACTCAAAAACTCAAACCACTGGCGCATCAGTTGAAAACGTCAATCTACTGACCCAAGGCAAGGTCGACATGGTCTTGGCACTGAGTGACGTGGTTACGGATGCTGTCGAAGGTAAAAACAACTTTGAGCAGCCAATCACTAACATTCAGCAGATTGCTGTTTTGTACCCTAATGTGGTGCAAATCGTGACTTCGAAAAAATCTGGTATCAAAAATATTGAAGACTTACGAGGCAAGCGTATTGCGGTAGGCGATCAAGGATCTGGTACAGAAGTCAATGCTCGTACTTTACTGGAAGGGTTTGGTATCACGTATGATGATGTCACCGTTGATTATCTAGGCTTTGCTGAAGCTGCTGATGGTATGAAAGCAGGTAAGATCGAAGCGGCATTCTTTAGTAGTGGGCTACCAAACTCATCTTTGATGGAGTTAGAGCAAGGTTTAGATTTACAGATTGTCACTATCAACCAAGACAAGCTAAAAGAAATCATCGCGACCAAGCCTTACTTCAAAACCTTTGAGATTCCTGCTGGCACGTATGGCAATGAAACAGCCGTACCAACTGCCGCAATCATGAATGCATTATTGGTTAGCTCTGATCTATCTGAAGCGGATGGTTATAAACTAACCAAAGCATTGTTTGATAATTTAGATGGTCTAAAAACAGCTCACCAAGCGGCCAATGATATCAGTTTAGAAACCGCTCGTGATGGCATGGTAGCCCCAATCCATCCTGGAGCTAAAAAGTACTATGACGAACAAGCAGCCAAGTAATTCATTATGGTTATCAACTGGCGCGGCATTTATTGCAGCGCTGGTTTTTTTTACGCTATGGTTAGGCTTTACGCTTCAGTCTGTCGTTGAAGTGCGAGTCGCAGGCGTAGACGGTGCTGATGATAAGGTTTGTTACTTCACTGAGCCTGACTTTCAGCTACGTTGGATACATTCTGTAGAAAAACAGTGGTGGGAAGAGCAGTATCAACGCATAGACGGCAGCAGTACAGAAGGTGCGGAGCTGTTATTGACCACGACCTATTTTGAAGCGTTCGGTGCGGGGACACCCTCCACCGAAATGCTCGCTCCTATACAAAAGCCTGGCTATCTGGGTTATCAAATCAACGAAAAACTGCCTCGCCTTAATTGGGTCGTATCTAGACTGACCAAAGGGGAAATGGATTATGGTGGTCATCGTGTCTTGATTCACCAGTGGGTGCCAGACTATTCTGAAGTGGTGATCATGCCTAAGACGTATGATTTAATTGATAGATTTAAAAAGGACTTTTGTCATGAACTCCCAAGTGACGGATCAAGGTAGTGTGACTACCATGCCAGATGCTCAAGTTGATAACGATGCTGAGGCGGATGCGGTCAACCGAGCAGTATTGGAAAAATATGACCGAGAGTCAATCACGCGTCATATCACTCAAGGACCAGTGAAGTATTTTATCGCTGGCATTTGTATACTCTATTCACTGTTTCATTTATACATCACTTTTAATCCAATGCCAGCATTGTTACAGCGCTCTGTGCACGTGGGTGTTGGTTTTGCATTGATATTCCTAATTTTTCCAGCCAGCAAAAAAAGCAGTCGCAAACGAGTGGCATGGTATGACTGGATTTGGTTTGCCCTGTCTCTATCCGGTATGGGTTATCTCATCTATGAATATCAAGATATCGTGACCTCGCGTGGCGGCATGGCCAATCAGGTCGATGTGATATTTTCCTTGATTACGGTAGTCTGCGTACTAGAAGGCAGCCGCCGTATCACTGGTTGGATTTTGCCAATCTTGGCAGGCATATTTTTGGCCTATCCATTTGTTAGCCATTTAGACTTTATGCCCGATAGGCTACTGACTCGTCCTTATGATATGGGTGATATCTTTGGTCAATTATTCTTAAAAACAGAAGGTTTGTACTCTGTTGCGATTGGTGCATCGGTCACCTTTATCTTCTTATTCATTCTCTTCGGTGCATTCTTAGCCCGTTCGGGAATGGGGCAGTTGTTTAATGATTTGGCATTGGCCATCGCTGGTCATAAAAAGGGCGGACCTGCAAAAGTAGCAGTCATCTCTAGTGGTTTTATGGGTAGTATCAATGGCTCAGCTTTATCGAATGTGGTTAGTACAGGTGCCTTTACCATTCCGTTGATGAAAAAGGTCGGCTATCATAAAGATTTCGCAGGTGCAGTTGAGGCCAGTGCTTCGGTTGGTGGACAGATCTTGCCACCGATTATGGGTGCCAGTGCCTTTATTATGGCTGAGACAACAGGCTTGCCGTATAGCACGATTGCCTTAGCAGCATTATTACCAGCGATATTGTACTATTTAGGCGTCATCGCGCAGGTGCATTTCCGCGCTGGACGTCGTGATCTAAAAGGTATTGCTAAAGAAAATCTACCAGCGGTAAAAGAAGTATTAAAAGCCCGCGGTCATATGCTATTGCCGATTGTCTTCTTGATTTTCTTATTAATCAGAAACGTACCTGTAGGATATGCAGCAGCTTATACCATTGGTTTTACTGTTGTTATCAGTATGCTACGTGCCGAAACGCGCATGAGTTTTTCTGATATTTTAGGTGCATTAGAAGATGGTGCGCGCCAGTCGCTAGCGGTTATGGCTGCTTGTGCGGTCGTTGGTATTATCATTGGGGTGGTGAGTCTGACCAGCTTTGGTACGGTGATGACGTCATCTATCGTCACGCTAGGAGCAGGATCGCTATTCTTTACCCTTATCTTAACGATGTTGGCATCAATGGTTTTAGGCATGGGATTACCATCTATTCCTGCCTATATCATTACGGCGACCATGGCTGCGCCAGCATTGGCCGGTTTTGATATTCCAATTTTGTCAGCGCACATGTTTGTTTTCTATTTTGGTATCTTTGCCAATATTACACCGCCTGTGTGTCTTGCAGCCTTTGCGGGTGCAGGTATATCCGGTGGAGATCCAATGAAAACAGGGTTCTTATCTCTCAAACTTGCCCTCGCGGGATTCATCGTGCCGTTCATGTTTATCTATAATCCAACGATGTTGATGATAGATCCAACTGGCCTAGCAGTTACGGCAAAAGATTTCCCGCTGCCACCTATTGTAGATATCATTACAGTGGTAGTGACTTCGGTAACGGGTGTTATTGCGCTGAGCTCGGCACTTGAAGGCTACTTTAGAGGCGGTATGAATACGGTGACTCGTGTCATTTTAGCTATTGGTGCTTTGCTATTGATTTATCCTGAGATTACGACTGGTATCGCAGGTGGTGTGATCGTCCTTGGTATTGCTGCATTCAATATAAAAACAGCTGGAAAGCCGACGCCAACTTTAACCGTGTAAAGCGTTAGGTTTAATCATTCTTAAATCTAACAAAGCTCAAAAAAAGGGTGAATAACAAATTTGTTATTCACCCTTTTTAATATTCTCGAGATGTCGTAATAACTGTCTTAGCTACTGTTCTTCACAATTACTTTCACATCACTTTATTACTAAATTAGCAGCCAAGTTTGCCTTCAGCTTCTAATGCTTTTTTGCTACGGATAGGTGCTGGGCAATCTTCGCCATAGTATTGACGATCTGCAAAGTAGCTTGAGCGTACCATTGGACCTGCCCAAATGCTAAAGAAGCCAATCTTTTTACCGTAGTCCATATAGCGTTGGAACTCGTCTGGATGGACATAACGATCGACAGGCGCATGGTTTTTACTAGGCTGTAGATACTGACCAATCGTGATCATATCCACGTCATGAGCTTTTAGATCATCGAGTAGCGCATAGATCTCTTCTTCTGTCTCACCAAGACCAACCATAAAGCCGCACTTGGTGGCGATATCAGGACGACGCTCTTTATAAATCTTAAGCAAATCTAGCGAATGCTGATAATCAGAACCCGGACGGAAAGCTTTGTATAGACGTGGCACCGTTTCGATATTGTGGTTAAACACATCTGGTGCAGTCTCTGTCAATAAATCCAATGCGATATCCATACGGCCACGGAAATCTGGTACTAGGATTTCAATCAAGCAGTTTGGGCTAAGTGCTCTTGACTCGTTTAGCACTTCCACAAAATGTCCCGCACCGCCGTCTTTTAGATCATCGCGATCGACAGAGGTGATTACGGCATATTTAAGCTGTAGACCTTGAATGGTCTCAGCAGTATGACGCGGCTCATCCTTGTCTAGCTCATTAGGGCGACCATGGCCTACATCACAGAACGGGCAGCGACGCGTACAGATATCACCCATAATCATAAAGGTGGCTGTACCATCAGCGAAGCACTGTGGCAGGTTAGGGCAGGCCGCTTCTTCACAAACGGTATAAAGCTTTTGCTCACGCAAGGTTGCTTTGATACGAGCGACTTCAGCAGGCGAGGACATTTTTACCCGAATCCAATCAGGCTTTTTCTTTGCCTCGACAGTCGGGATCACCTTAATTGGGATACGGGCAACTTTGTCATAGCCACGTAGCTTTTCACCTTGGATGGCTTTTTTTGGTTTGGCCTTAGCAGCAGGTACATGTGTTTGTACGGCAGTTGTCATAATGGAGTTATCTCTTAACCCTTTATATTATAAGGGTTTATGGAATTATCAGAATGTTTTATGAGTGCAGACATTATAGCAGAAATTTGGTCGTCAATTTTTAAACAATATTGTTAAGATTACTATGATTGCTCGGACGACCATAGTTTTAAATATCTATATCGATTTCCAACTCATTCAGTATATCTATGGCAGCGCGAAACGCTTCTTGAGTAGCAGGTGCACCGCAGTACGGCAAGCTGTGCATGAGCACTTCTCTAATCTCGGCGACACTGGCCCCGTTGTTAATGGCACCGCGTATATGACCTTTCAACTCATTTGGGCTTTTTTGAGCAATTAAAAAGGCAATAGTGATTAATGAGCGATACTTGCGTGGTAATACTGAGTCATCTTGCCAAGTGCTGCCCCAAGCGTGTTCAATAATCCAGTCTTGCAGCGGTTGGGTAAATCCTGTGGCCGCATCAAGCGAGCGTTTGACATGCTGCTCACCCATCACCTCAGTGCGTACCTTGAGACCATTATCATAGTTAGGATTGTTGTCCGTATTGCTATCAGTCATATCGTCGTCCTTAATATTTTTACCAAAATGTTTTTACCAAATCGACTGTTAATACATCGATATTGCTACATTTCTTTAAGCGAGATTTTATCGAAGTTGTTTCTTACAAAATCGTATATCAGTCATATGGTGTCTGCTCAGTCATAAAGCAAGCGCTTATTGATAAGCGTAATCAGACAAATGCCAGTTATAATGAGCACTACAATCATATTATTGATGGCACTATTTTTATAATAAATGTTCAATATGGCCTTACTATGCGCCTTTTCAGAGCTGAGCCATTAACATTTAAAGCGTTTTAAGCTATGATTGCACGGATAATTATTTCATATAGTATATAGACGCAGGCAGTCATGCTGACTACCCACGTAATGTGCTACACCCCAACTGACGAGGACGACTATTGTGTTAGAAGCTTATCGTAAACATGTCGAAGAACGTGCTGAGCTAGGAACTGTACCCCTACCACTAAATGAAAAACAAGTAGTAGAGTTGGTTGAACTGTTAAAGAACCCGCCTGCAGGCGAAGATGCGTTCTTGATGAACCTATTAGAAAACCGTATTCCTGCTGGTGTTGACCAAGCAGCATACGTTAAAGCGGCATTTTTGGCTGCTATCTTAAAGGGTGAAACATCATCACCACTTATCAGCAAACAAAAAGCGGTTGAAATTCTAGGTACTATGCAAGGTGGCTACAACGTTCAGCCATTAGTTGCTGCACTAGATGATAGCGAAGTTGCACAAGACGCTGCTGAAGCACTAAAGAAAACTTTGCTAGTATTTGACGCATTCAATGACGTGACTGAAAAAGCTGAAGCGGGCAACACCATTGCTAAAGAAGTTGTTCAATCTTGGGCTGACGCAGAATGGTTCTTGAATCGCCCTGAAGTACCAAAGAAAACCACTTACACGACGTTCAAAGTCACTGGCGAGACCAACACGGATGACTTATCACCTGCGCAAGACGCATGGAGCCGTCCTGATATCCCATTGCATTCACTAGCCATGCACAAAAACTCTCGCGACGGCATCAATGCTGACGAAGAGGGCGTTGTTGGCCCAATGAAGCAAATCGAAGCACTGAAAGAAAAAGGCCATCCGCTAGCCTATGTTGGTGATGTTGTTGGTACTGGTTCTAGCCGTAAGTCTGCGACCAACTCAGTATTGTGGTTGATGGGTGAAGATATCCCTAACGTGCCAAACAAACGTGGCGGCGGTCTCGTACTTGGTAACAATATCGCTCCTATCTTCTTCAACACCATGGAAGATTCTGGCGCATTGCCAATTGAAAAAGTGGCAGTTGATAACCTAAACATGGGTGATGTATTTGACATCTATCCATACGAAGGCAAAATCACTAAGCATGATTCTGACGAAGTACTATCAACGTTCTCACTAAACTCACCAACATTGCTTGATGAAGTTCGTGCTGGCGGCCGTATTCCATTGATCGTTGGTCGTGGTTTGACTAACCGTGCTCGTGAATACATGGGTCTTGGTCATTCAGACATCTTTGCTAAGCCAGAAGAGCCAGCTGATACTGGTAAAGGCTTTACGCTTGCACAGAAAATGGTTGGTAAAGCTTGTGGTCTGACAGGCGTACGTCCAGGTATGTACTGTGAGCCTAAGATGACGACTGTCGGCTCTCAGGATACCACTGGTCCGATGACGCGTGATGAGCTAAAAGACTTGGCATGTTTGGGCTTCCAAGCAGACCTAGTGATGCAGTCATTCTGTCATACTGCGGCTTATCCAAAGCCAGTTGACGTTGAGACTCAGCACACACTACCTGACTTTATCATGAACCGTGGCGGTGTAAGCTTACGTCCAGGTGATGGTATCATTCACTCATGGTTGAACCGTATGCTACTTCCAGATACCGTTGGTACTGGTGGTGACTCGCATACTCGTTTCCCAATGGGTATCTCGTTCCCAGCGGGCTCTGGCCTAGTTGCTTTCGCAGCGGCAACTGGTGTAATGCCACTTGATATGCCTGAATCTGTTCGTGTTCGTTTTGTTGGTGAGCGTCAAGCTGGTATCACTCTACGTGACCTAGTACATGCGATCCCTTACCAAGCGATCAAAGAAGGTTACTTGACGGTTGATAAGAAAGGTAAAATCAACGAGTTCAACGGCCGTATTCTTGAAATCGAAGGTCTAGAAGATTTGACCGCTGAGCAAGCGTTTGAATTGTCTGATGCCTCAGCTGAGCGTAGTGCTGCTGGTTGTACCATCACTTTATCTGAAGCGTCAGTGACTGAGTACCTAAACTCAAACATCACGCTGCTTAAGTGGATGATCTCAGAAGGCTATGGCGATGCACGTACGATCAGCCGCCGTGTTGAGCAAATGCAAGAGTGGTTGGCTAACCCAAGCCTCATGCGTGCTGACGACGATGCTGAATACGCGATCGACATCACTATCGATATGAGTGAAATCAAAGAGCCTATCCTGTGCTGCCCGAACGATCCAGATGATGCAAAAACGCTAGCAGACGTGGCTGGTGATACGATTGATGAAGTATTCATTGGTTCATGTATGACTAACATCGGTCACTTCCGTGCCGCTGGTAAATTGCTACAAGACGTACCAGCAGGTAGCCTGAAGACTCGTCTATGGATTGCACCACCTACTAAGATGGATGCACGTCAGTTGATGGAAGAAGGGTACTACAACATTTATGCACAAGCCGGCGCTCGTACTGAAATGCCAGGTTGTTCACTATGTATGGGTAACCAAGCACGTATCGCACCGAAATCTACTGCGGTATCGACCTCAACTCGTAACTTCCCGAACCGTCTAGGTCAAGGCGCTAACGTATACCTAGCTTCTGCAGAGCTTGCAGCAGTCGCAGCGGTACTTGGTAAATTGCCGACTAACGATGAGTATCAGCAGTATGCTGGTATGCTAAACAGCATGGGTGATGAAGTCTATCAATACATGAACTTCGACCGTATGGAAGACTATACTGAAGAAGCAGACAAGATTAACGTTGCTCAGTTGACCTAATCTTGAGTATATAAGCTTTTAAAATTAGAGGCTTTATACTAAAAACTTTATACATAAAAAATAACCCCGTATCGTCATGATGCGGGGTTTTTTATTAATGACTCTAAGAAAACTAGTATTCATTTACAAACTTTTATTGAGTATCTATAATCAAAGCCAATTGTTGATAATTTTCACTGACTATTTCTACTTTTCACGACTGAGATAAAAAGCCCTATGGAAAATAATATTAAGCTCGATAAAGCAACACCGCCGCCATTGCCCAGATCTACGATGGCTAACAATCATAGCGCTGAAGCAAATTATGGCATCATTGACTGGTTTAAAAAGGGCATGAGAAATTACACGAATTTTTCTGGTCGTGCGCGCCGTAAAGAATATTGGTATTTTTTTCTAGTGCAAATGGGGGTGATGATCGTTGCAATGCTGCTAGACGCAATAATATTCAGCTCAGAGACAGGTTTATTTTACATAGTAGCGGCACTTGGTTTATTTCTGCCTGGTCTTGCCGTGACTATCCGTCGCTTACATGATACTAGCCGCTCAGGATGGTGGTTTTTGATAGGGATAGTGCCACTTGTAGGCTCTATTATATTGCTGGTATTTCTAGTGAGTGATACCAAGCCTGAAACCAATAAATGGGGTCTACCGGCGAAATAGTCCGGTTAAAACAGGCGGTAATCGTTAATAAAACGGCTTACGCCTGTTTACAAATGTCCTCACTGATTTTTGAGTCTGGTTTCTGTATAATATAGGGGCAGGCGGAAACCGTGGCTCTGTACTTTATTTATCTTTTCTAATTCGGGACGGACCGATACTTTGATACGCACCTTGCTGTTTAAATACAGGTGCTTTGGAGTCTTGGTTGATGACCTTATCACCGCTTAAACGTCGCTTAATTTATGTGACCGCCTTCGAAATTATCGCGATTATCTTATCTACCCTTATATTGATGAAACTCAGTCACAGTGATGCATCAGAATCTTTACCAATCGCCGTAATGATGTCGGTAGCAGCCGTCGTTTGGAACTTCATATATAATACCGCTTTTGAAGCGTGGGAACGTCGCAGGCGCATTGTACGTCGCACATTATGGATACGCAGTGTTCATGCTTTTGGTTTTGAAGGTGGGCTGGTGTTGATCTGCTTGCCACTATATATGATTTGGTACGATGTTGGTCTAGTAAAAGCCTTGATGATGGAAGTGGCGCTACTGCTGTTTTTCTTAGTTTATACGTTTACGTTTACTCTGATTTTTGACAAGATATTTACTTTACCTCATCATTCTAAACCCGCTACCGCTTCTTAATTAAAGGCATTGACAAAAAAAGGGCTACCATATTGGCAGCCCTTTTTTGATTGTATCGTTATTTAAGTTATTATTTACCTTGATATACAGGCTTACGCTTTGCTATAAAGGCGCTAACCCCTTCGATAAAGTCATCGGTTTTTGCCATTACGGTCTGTTGCTCAACTTCCGTATCTAACGCTGCGCTCAAACCAGCGAAGGCGTGTACGTTGAAGCTCTCTTTCATAGCGGCCAATGCTTTGCCTGGCAGCTGGCTCAATCGTAGCGCCAATGCTTGTACGGTGGCTTCTAGCTCGTCAACACTTACCACGTTGTTCACTAGGTTTAAGCGCGCCATGTCTTCTGCTTTTAATTTGTCACCTAGCATTACAAGCTCAGTGGCTTTTGCTGCACCTACCAATTGGTTTAATAAGTAAATACCGCCAGCATCTGGAACTAGGCCGATATTAACAAACGCTTGTACAAACTTCGCATTGTCTGCGGCAATGCGGAAGTCACAAGTAAGCGCCAAGTTCATGCCAGCACCTGCCACAGCACCTTCTAATTTGGCAATAATCGGCTTATGGATATGACGTAATTTTAAGCTGACTTCGCCTGCACCTTCTACCATGCCTCTTAATTTGTTTGAAACAATATCCTTGTCTAATCCTTCAGACAACATCTCTTTTATATCGCCGCCGCTTGAGAAGTTACCACCAGCCCCTTGTAAAATAATCACCCGTACTTGATCATCTGCGGCCGCTTTATCTAGCGCTATCAAGACTTGGTTTTTTAAGGGTGTGCCAAAGGCATTTAAGCTTTTTGGATCGTTAAAGGTAATGGTAGCAATGTGCTCTGCAACTTGATAATCGACGAGAGGCTGTGACATTTGAGACTTCCTTATTTTAAATGACGGTTTTAATATTCTGTATCAATGACAATACTTTGAGATAAAGGTAAAAATGGTTCAATGCTGATTACTATAGCAGCTTGCTATGATTATAAAAGCGTGTTTTGTGGGCGCTTAAGACACATCTACATACTGGTAAACTTTCCTATTCTATCGTAAAAGCTGATGCTAGCTAATGAGACAAAACGACTGGCTCGTAAAAAGGCTATGACCTAAGGGGCTAATGGATTATGCTAATATGCCAGGTTGAGCGTAAAAGAGTCGTAAAAGACACAAGGGTACGCTCGAACTTTTCATTGATCAAACAAGGATGTGGTTATGCCAACTATCACTGTAAATAACGCTGATATTTATTACGAAGACAGCGCACCGAATGACACACAAAAGCCCGTTATCGTATTTGCTCACGGTCTACTGTGGAGCTCACAGATGTATGATAAGCAAGTAGAGCACTTTCAAACAGACTATCGTTGTATTGCTTTCGATTTTCGCGGGCAAGGTCAGTCTCAGGTTACCAAATCTGGCTATGATATGGAGACGCTGACTGAAGATACGCTTGGCTTACTTGCAGCGCTTGGTATTGATAAATGTCATTTTGTTGGGCTATCTATGGGCGGGTTCGTGGCTCAACGTATCGCGCTTAAACGCCCTGAGCTGCTATTGTCGTTAACGCTGTTAGAAACCTCTGCTGACCCTGAAGATCCAAAAAACATCCCTCAGTATCGCAAGCTGGTGAAAGCCATTCGCTGGCTAGGTATGAAGCGTGTGAGTAACAAAGTGATGCCAATCATGTTTGGCAGTACGTTTTTGGCAGACAAGCTGCGCAAATCTGACCGTAAGCAGTGGCTAACAATGCTACAAAGCAATCGCAAAGGCGGCGTGGTCAAAGCAACAATGGGCGTGATTGAGCGTACAGGTACTTATGAGCAGCTGGGTGAGATTACAACGCCAACACTGATTGTGGTTGGTGATGAAGATGCCGCCACGCCTTATGCCAAATCTGAACGCATGCATTTTGCTATCGCTGGGTCCAAGCTTGCTATTATCAAAGGTGCCGGTCATACATCGACAGTAGAAGAGCCTGATCAAGTGAACCAAGTACTTCGTCAGTTTTTGGAAAGTTGTGCTTAATATAGATATTGTTCGAGAGCTTTGAAGCCTTATATCTATAGAAGTCCTAAGCAAATCTCTATATAAAAAAGCCGCTACCTGTATTTGATAGCGGCTTTTTGTATGGTGCAATTTGTTAAATGGCAGTCAGCCATCATCAGAGATGAAAGCTACATTCGTGAGCTGTATTGGCTATGTCCGTCATCAATGGTACCAAAGGCTTCTGCACGATTAACAATTTCAGTCGCCCAAGCACGGTGCGTCGCAGGCTCTAGCATCGTATTATTGTACTTAAACACTGCTTTGGCCTCAGAGTGAAGGATCGCTTGTGCTTCATCCAGTGTACTCAATGGCACGCAATAAGCTTGCTGTACTAGGGCGATTTGGCTTGGATGAATGACAGTTTTGCCTACCATCCCTAAGCTGACGTCTCGGTTCAGCTCTTGCATAAACAGCGTCGGCTGATCCAAGTACTCAAATACTGGCGCGGTAAGATAAAAACCATGCGGTACAAAACAGCCAAGCATTTGATAAGCCAACGTACCGATAGGCGATTCATAGACAATACTGTTCTTTGGGCGGCGTAAGCGCAGTGCTGCGAATAAGTCATTACCGCCGATACGCAATGCAAAAACTGGTTGGCTAAACGCTTCTTTAAAAGCGATGGCAAGCTCTTGATTGTGATGCGGATTGAATAGCGCTGCGGTTTCGAGCGTCGGCATAAGTAGTTGATCTACTTTTAGGTTCTGACAAGCCATGCGCCAGTTAGATAAGCTATACATATCAACTTTTGGCATAACGAAACCATCGATAAGATCGATATGGGTGTAGTCAGCCAGTTGCTGTAGCATCATCGGGCTACGTGGACGTATAAAAACCAATGGACGTGTCGGGTGCTGAGCATGAATTTTCGCCGATTTAGATGGCGCATTAATGCTATTCACATGCTCAGCCCATGTATCGAGCAGGGTGCGCAAACGCTCAAGCGCCAACTCTACATCCTGCTGACTGACCGCATCCTCTAGACAGATAATAATACTATTAATCGTCGGTAATTTATCTCGCTTGATGACTTGCCAAATATCTTGGCGAGTCGCAGGCATGTATAAGCTAGCACCGAGCTGATATGGATGGTGCGTGTGTGGTTTGACCATCGCATGACGCTCAGTGATCAGATGCGCATAAGATTGGGTATCATTGTAAAGGTCTGACTCGGTTTTTAGCATATCTGACATAATTGGCATCATAAGTAGAGAGTATAAGAGAACGAAAAAGAAAGTATTTAATACCGTTAAATGTATTAAGTGTCTTGGGAGCGCTGCTTGATAAGCGTGATGGCTTGATAAGGCAGTATTCTATCACCTAATACACTGATAGTGATATTTCGTTGCGCACATAAGTGGCGTAGCAGTACGGTATCAGGGTGCTCAGCAGTGGCGAGCAATATACGCTCTGGATCACGGCGTAATATGGCACGTGTTGCCTCGGCAATAGTCGGCTTAATACGGTTGCGATTGATAATCTTATAGTCTGCGGCCAACGTCTCTATCAACGCCGCAGTCTGGTAGCGTGGCTGCTGGTAAGTCGGTAGACGCACTGGAGTAGTAGCCAATGATCGTTTCGCGGCATCGATATGCTCGACGAATGCCAAACTGTGATCTACCTCAATTAAATCATCATAAAAGACACTGCGATGCAGGCCTGATGATGGCTCTGTATACAAGCTACGTGAAATTAATCCCGATACGGTGCTATTTAACAAACCCGATGGGATCAACCAGTCTTCTTCACTTGCCGCGAGCCAAGCAACGCCAGCCGGATCGGCAAGAGTCAGTAACGGAATGACGTCAGCGCCTTGATGGAAAATGTTGGCAAAATTAACATGAGTAGAATCGCTAAACGTCTCTAGACTGCGAGCCAACTCTTGATATATGGCACCTTTACCTGTCCAGCCATCGACGAATACGACTGGACTGTTTGGATAAGCCTCTAGTAGCATTTGCAGGGCCACTGGATCAAGACCACGATCGCGAATGATACTGATGCCATAATGTACACTTGGCAAGCGATAGCTACTGTCTGTATCCGACAGCGCACGCTGCAATAACACACCAATTGGCAGACCAGCTCGCACCAAACTGACCAAAACCAGTGGATGCTCATCACTCACGTCCTGCTGGAACAGCTGATGTAGCGTATGAGACAAATGAGCGATATCAGTCGCGGTCCTTGTTGACCCTTGCTCTAACGCCTGTATGTATAGCTGCTCATGCATTGCAGTAGGTGCTTGCTCTAAGGTCAGCATGTCAGAGTAATGGCGTTGTCCGCTTTGGATAAGTGCTTCTTTTTGACTGACGGGCACATCGGCAACCGCGTCCTTATCTACCATATCGAGTAGGACAGTGACATCGCTTGCAAGATAGCTGCCTGAGCCATAGTTTTTTAAATCGGCTCTTTTTATCTGTATATTAGGTAAAGTCATAGTATGAATAGTAGCACTCTTGATGATAACAGTGGATTTGCGTGGCTGCAGTTTAAACTCGTGGTTTAGCCTGACAATTTAGACTGGTATTGCTCATGCAATTGGCCATGATTGGGCATACCGTACCAGTCCAATAACTGTAAGAAAGGCAGGTCAGCTAAGCTATCACCAAAACCAAAACTGGGACGCTGATGGTCTAAATGATGCTCTAATAAAAACTGTACCGCATGACGCTTATGAACCGCATGGGGCAATATCGCTAGGTTATTGGCATTCACATGAACATAGAAATCTTGATCAAAATCACGTATCAGAGTGGGCAGTTTCTCAGCTAAATCTACGAGCGCTTGATGATCTTTCTGCGCATGTTTGACAGCCAGATAAATGGTTAGCTCTTCATCAACAGAACCATTGTTAAAGCTATCGATATGCGGTGTGAATACTAAATGACTTTGCTCGCTTTGACTATGACTGGCAAATAATTCGCTTAACTTATTAAGCTTATTTTGCAATGGCGCGAGCTTACTATACATATGCTGCTGCCAACTGCTTAGCAGCGCTCCATCAGACGTTAAAATAATCGCCCCATGAGTTAATACTTGCCAACTATCAAAGGGCAGCTTAACGCGTTTGATTTCACTACGATCCCGTGCCGTCACTACAATTAATTCAGTGCTAGCAAGTAACCAATTAAAAAAGGTTGCTTGGCGCTGGCTCATAAAGCTCAAAGGCTCGTCTTGCTTATTGACTGTTGCACATACCAAAGATTCAGGCTCAGTAGTGAGCAAATCCCAAGCGTCGATTTTGCGCTGGGTTTGGAATAACGTATCATCCAAATCCATCAAGGCATAAGGCTTAATAATGTCTGGGCTAGCTTTAAAAAATGAGGTAGTCATGGTGTCGTCCGTAAATAATAGGTTTGAAAGTTAGAGAGCAATTTAAAGACTAGGGCTCACCACCAGCACGTTATCCAAACCTCGCCACATAGCATCCACACTATCAGCTGATGTTTCTACACACAACACTATCAAATCCCAATCACTAGGCTCAACGTTATAAGCAAAATTGGTCATACCAAGCCCGTAATTGTCGCTAAAGCTTAGCATCGTAGTAATCGCTCCACCAAGCGCAATCGGTGAGCGGGTTAAAGCGCTAAAATTAACCATGGACGCTGTATCGTCGTTGAGTTTGTCTGACTCTGTTTCAAGCCATTGAGCCAATAAAAATGGCAACCAAACAAACTCATTGCTACCCAATACTAAGATTCTTTTTGGTAGCTGAGTAACATCAAAGTTTTCTTGGCCATCGAAGCGCGTAAATGCAGTCTGAAAACTTGAAAGATAGTTAGCAAAACCCTCTGTACTGTCTAGCGTTGGAAAACGCCCCCAGTTGCCCGTATCACCGAGCGCCTGACTACCAGCGGCAGTAGTATCAACCGATGGCATCGTGATGGGTTCAGGATTGGGTGCATCTGTCCATTGCCAGGCACCAGACAATAAATGATGGCGATGAAACTCAATACTAGCGAGACGATCGGCCATACGTGCAGGCTTAGCATCTGACTGTGGGTGAGGTTTTTCTTGATCTAATGACCAGTCGACCAATGTTGTTAGATGCACTTGCTCTAACTGGTTCAATCCTGCTTCACGTAGGGCCGTGACGACATTCACACAGGTATTACCCGTTGAGGCTTCATCATCGACCATAATTAGTGTTTTACTGGCCAGTAGCTGCGCTTGAGTAACGCTATCTTTGCTCTGATAAATCAAATGCTGGCTGGCATGGCTGTGATCTTCACAAAACGTCGTCAGTAAAGAGTCGGTATCATTGGCATCACTACCATTTGCATTGTTACTCTCATCGTGCTGTGCATGACGCGTAGAGTTCAATAGCAGAGCTTGAGGATAGCGCGTTTGTAGCGCTTGATGGACACCAGCAGATAGACCAACAGCGGTCTCTGCCATACCAATGACTAGCACTGGTTCGGCCAAGTCACTAGGCACTAAATCAGCCAAATCAGTAAATGCGTTTCGCATAGTGCTTGGCGCAACGGGAATATGACGACCTAGCACTTTTGAGACAAACAGAAACGCCCGTTTTGGATTAATACGCTGTGCAAATCCTAGCAAATCTTCTAATTGATAACGGTCGCGTTGTTCTACGCCATTTTTATTAGTGACTGATTTATTAGTGGCTGAATTGGTTTGGTAAGTCAGATCTAGCGTACCACGGGGTAGGGTGATGGTCGTACTGTGTTGCTCATTTAACATTCATATTCCTTGGCGCTTTTATTTGTATGTCGTCGTAGATTTTTAACCCTGACAGCCAACTAGCCATAAGGCACTGCGACTTTGCTTGCTTAGCTGAGGTGTTGTAAGAGGCGTAGAACTGGTCAAATCAGTCGTGTTCTCCAAACTGATGCCAGCGCTCGCCAGTAGGGCAGATAATAACTGAAATTTCACCGCATAGTTCATATTTTGTGCATGTTCATGAACCAGACTTGATGTGACCATACCGACTACCTCTCCAGTCAGCAATAATAAAGGACTACCACTAGATCCAGGCTGAATGGGTGCGGTGAACTGTATATGACGGATATCGTTATTTAAACCTGTCAATCCTGATATACAGCCTTGAGTGACTTGCAGTTGGCTACTCAGTCCTGATAACGGAAACCCCAGTGTGGTAATGGTCTCACCCAATATATCAACACATTGCTGCGCCAATGGGAGGTAGCTAGGCAAAGGGTCGCTAACTTTAATAATAGCTGAATCGCTTCCGATATCGCTGAATACGACTTGTGCCTCGCGATCAGGCTGACCTTGCTGACGTATGCCAACCATTGCTGCTGACTCAATCACATGATAGCAGGTCAGCAGATGATAGGGATCAATAGCAAACGCTGTTCCTGTCCAAGTCTCGCCTGCTTGTACATGACGGGGAGGGCGAGCTTCGTTGTTTGGTTGAGTACGCTGCTGCTGTTGCGCTTCTTGAATAAGTGTATGTGTGCTAGGTGGACGAATATCCAGACTAACCTGTACATGATGTTCAAGGCTCGCTAAGCCTTGGGTTGATGCCTCGCCAAGCGCACGACATTTGAAATGTCTATTACGTTGATATATTTCTAATATAATCGCCGCTTTGACATGCCGCTCGTTCGTTGTGAAGTTATAGCGAATATCCCCGTTGTTGAGCGTGAGGCTTACGTCATTTAACTCTACCGCTGGCAAGTTTAGGCTTGGATCATGATAAACATAAGCAATCAGTTGTAAGAAACTAACATTATTTTTATCAAATAACTGGGGTAAATCTAACTGCCATGTACTTGGATTATCCTTGCTATCGAGCTGAGCCCAGTCTTTAGACTCATGTAAATAAGCAGGACTACAAACTGCTTTACGATTGGCATCTAATGGCAACCACAATAGTCCAAGCTGCTGTCCAAACTCTAATGATTTAGTAGTAGAAAATGCGATCGAACACTTTGTATTTTCGATAACCGTATTGGCTCCTAGCACTAATTCGACTTGCTTCAACATCACATTTCCTTAGTTTATTTGCGTGATTATAATTATTTTTATTGTTTAATGATTTTATCCTTGAGACTAAAGTCTGACTATACAAAGGTTTTTGATTTTATTTCGAACCTACCATTCTACAAAGAGAAAACATTAATAGATGTTTTAATATACAGTTAAGATTAATTGCATAATAGATATATCAAGATATATAGGTTTAAATAGTTTTGGAATTCCTTTTAATAATTAATTACTTTTAGAAAATAATGATGGGGTTTTATAGTCTAGCCATTTGTCGGCTAATGGAGCCACTTATCGGACAAAGCCATATAGTGTATTGCTACAAAACAGGATTCCGGTGATAATACAATCAAAATCTATTGCTATTTAGTAACTCTACTGTGACCAAATGTTATCTGTAAAGTTTAAAAATAGGATCTGATTCAAAACTATTAATTCTAATCTTATTTTCAAGCTTGTTACTGTTTCGCGATTAATGAATTTCTAGTAGTTAGAGCACTTGTATGCTTAATAACTATAAAAATCGAAATTTCATCTACTGAATATAGTTCATTTCTTATAATATAAAAGATATACAAAAACTATTGTGTGGTTGATGTCTGAATATTTTTTATATTGTGAGAAAGTCAGTTGGTGGACCTTTGAAACGTTATTCACATTAGCTTATCTAGATAGCTTGATATAAGAAAGCGTAACAGTATTTTAAGAAAAGGAGTGCTCTGTGAAATTCTCTTGTGCATTAGAAACGTCTTCTGAACGTATTCGTCTGGTCAATGTTATTTCGCCGCTTATCAAAGCAGGTTATCAGCTAGTCTCCCAAAAGCAAGAACCTTCAGAGAATGGTGGTAATATCATTCATGTGATCGCAAGAAGCCTGGGCTCTAAAACGCAGGAAGATCTAATCGATGACTTGTCTTCAATTGAAGGTTGTACGCTTTTTAATCTAGAAATAGAAGAAGAAGGCGGATCGTCAGCTGCCCCTGCAAAAAAGACATTGGATGAGAAAAGCGTCTTATCAGCCATTGGTGCTTATTACCCTAAAATAGCAGATATTGTCAGCCAGTATGAAGATAGTTTGCCTATTGAGCGACGTGTGACGGCATTGCAAGAATTGGGTCGTAAGGTTGGTGGCGGCATTTACCAGCGTGATTATTCACTTGGTAGTCCACTGAAGATGCCTACTACGATTACTCGTGAGCTTGTGCCAGCACTAAAAGGCCTATCTAAAGTTAAAGCAAAAAACAATGTAATTTATTTAATCAAATGTCCGTTCTGTAAGTCGTCAGATCATACTCACTCAGGATGCCATTTTATTGTAGGTTATATAGAAGGCTTTTTGGCAAGCAACCCTGCTATAGATGTGGTTCAAGTTGAAGAGACTAACTGCGGCGCAGGCAGTACCAATATTTGCGAATTTACCATTGGGTAAGAAAAACTGTGTGTAGATAATTTCATGTCTATGCAAAAAAATCAACGAGTGAATGACGCACCGTGTTGCAATAAAAGTAACGTTATTTGACTCAATTCTTATGATAGATAAAAGGCAAAAAAATGATGGAAGTTGAATATAACTTACTTTTGGTGTTGGTCTCATACGCCATTGCAGTATTTGGTTCTTATGTTGGCTTAAACCTTGCCATTCGAGTACCTTCTGCCAAGCCAGGAACAGATTTGTATTTTTGGGTAGCGCTATCATCGATTGCTATCGGTGGTGCGATTTGGTCTATGCACTATATCGGTATGATGGCAGTAGATATGAAAATGCCTGTGACCTATGACTTAGGGTTAACAATTGTCTCAATGCTACTCGCGATTTGTTTCGTTGCAGTCGGTATTGTCATCGTAGGTCGCGGTGAGCCAAGCGTTGCTAAGCTAATCGGTGGCGGCGTACTTACTGGACTGGGTGTTGCAGCCATGCATTATACCGGTATGGCCTCTATGCAGATGGACGCTACCATGTCGTACAATATACCGCTGCTTATCCTATCGATTGTGATTGCTATCGCAGCTGCTATCGCTGCGCTATGGTTGGCATTCAATCTACGTGGTACATTACAGCGTTTTGGTAGTGCCTTCATCATGGGTCTTGCCGTTTGTGGTATGCATTACACTGGTATAGCCGCGATGGAAATGACGATGACTGATCACACAATGCCTATGGATTATACCCATGCAGGTGCCATCTCTTCATCTATTATGATCTTCATCGGTTCAGCAATCGTATTGAGCTTACTATGGGTCATTGCTTCTAAAAATGCACCTAAGCAAGCGACACTAGCCTTTGGCGAGTAATTTTAAACGCTCATTTTTGATACTTTTCAAGAATGAAGATAGTAAAAAAGGTTTTTAGATATTAATCTAAAAACCTTTTTTTGTGCCTATTCAAATCATTTACTAACCACGTGCATGCCTAGCGGACCATTCATTCGTCATCCTTTTCAATTTTGACACTCATCATAATAGAGCGTACTTGGCATGGTTCAATATGCTGAATATTGGTCTCTAAGTTAGGTTTCTCTGATAGCCCCAACCAATAAGAAAATCCGACTTGCGTTAAGTCGATCCCACTATGAGAAGTATAACCAATACCACCTGATGGACGGCTATTAATCTCAAGAACTCGGTGTTGACCACTATCATCAGCTTTGGTTTGTACACTGACGATGCCATCACAGCCAAAAGCCCTAATCAGTGGGATTACGACATCCATGACAGACTGCTCATAACCAACGTGTTGTATCTTTCCTGTTTTATGACGAGTGACAGCAGCTAGGACTTCGCCATATTCACAGACTACATCGATAGAGTACTCTTGCCCTGACAGATAAGGCATTAGCAGCATTGGAATAGGGCGCTCGTGTACCATTTGGCTGTTGGTATAGGCATTCACAAACTGAGCTGTGTTGATTTTTTTCTCTTCAGTGAAATATAAGTGCTCAAAGCTATCGTACTGCTCGTCATATTCTTTACCAGTGTCTAGTCGCCAAAACCCTTGTGCAAAAATACCGACAACAGGTTTCACGCATAGAGGTTGGTCACCATATTTGGCTAATAAATCCTCAAGCTCCGCCGTATTATTAAAACGCCATGCGTCTGCCGCTGGAATGTTATGAGTGTGACAATGCTGCATAAAAGCAAATTTATCATCGATTGATTCTAGTGCTGTTACGCTGGTTGCGCCCGTCAATAAGCGAATACCAGCAGCGTCAAATTTCTCACGATGCACTTCATAATCAATACCATTGCGCCCAGTCAGCAGTACTTTTACGTTATGCTTTTGAGCTTGCTCCAATACGAACTGCCAGCGTGGTATGGCAGTTTCATCAGTCATTTGGATATCAGTATCTATAATCGAGTCAGATGGCTCGCGATAAACCATATCGGCGAATTCGAAAATCTCAGGCCTATCATGACGATGTGAGGCAATAACTTGAAAAGGGTTGTTTGAAGGACTGTTTGATTTGCTCTTTAGACTTTGTAAGCTCTCCAACATATCACGCTGGCTAGATTGACCTTCAGCTAACCACGCCGCTACTGGCATTGAAGGGTTACTATTGTCAGCAAGATTATTCATAATTCTCTCAGCGTTATCATTAGGTGTAGGGGAATGGGCAAGTCAATATTGCTACTGCAAATCTAGTAGTAATATTAGCAAAGGTATACGGTTTAATAGGACGTATTATATACAAATGATATGCGTTATAAACGCCTCTAATAAAATAGTCATAGGGATTTGTAAGGACGACTTTAGCGCTTATATCGCGATTGTCTGGTTCAAAATTTTCATAATATCCATGCTACTATATGACGACAGTCAGCATGACAATGACAACAGCATAATAAATAATCTAAAGGACGTATGATGAGTCAAAACCAACCTCAAAAACTAATTGCAGGTGCCAATGCGCCACTACCGACTGACAATATTAGCATTCGTATTTTAAGCCAAAATGCTATCGATTGTGCTGCTTATCGCCTGACTAATGACGGCAAAGTGCGCGGTGATGGTGACATGATATTTTATGGTCAGACACGTAGCGATGATGGTAGTGTTAGCTTCCGTGGTCATGACAGTGATGGTTTTTTTGATGTCAATTTGTCTGCACAGCCTGCAACTATTGAGAAAATTGCCCTAGCGTTCTCTAGTGCGCAAACATTATCACAAGTTGGCGATGTGGACATTCAAGTCTTACAGGGTAGTCAGGTGCTAATGACCTGTCAACTGAGTAGTGCTGGACGTAATGAAAAAGCCATTATATTGGCTGAATGCTATCGAAGACAAGGAAGCTGGAAATTTCGTTTTATCGCCCAAGGATTTGAGGGAGGGTTAAAACCTTTATCTGAGCATTTTGGTGTGGAAATCGCTGATGACGCACCTGCTCAAAATCATAACCCTGCACAAAGCCAAACTCAACCTATCAACACGCAGCGACCAATCAATACGCAGAAAGCAGGCAACACGTCTCAAACTAACAACCCACCACCGATTCCTGCCAGTCCTTCGATTAACTTAAGTAAAATAACCTTAACCAAAAACCAATCTAGCATCAATCTTAAGAAACGTGATGATTTCGGCAAAATTTCGGTCAATTTAGATTGGAATCAACGCCCGCAAAATGATAAAGCAGCGCCCAAGAAAGGCATACTGGGTGATTTATTTAAGCAGCATCAATCAAGCAGTATCGATCTAGATGTCGGCGCTATGATTCATCTAAAAAATGGTGAAAAAACCCTGATTCAAGCGTTAGGTAATCGCTTTGGTAGTTTACAATCAGCGCCTTATGTTTGCCTACGTGCGGATGATAGAACGGGGCAGGTAAGTGGCGGTGAATGGCTGGATATCAATGGTCAGCAATGGTCGCAGATTGAAGAGGTATTTATCTTTGCATTTATCTACGAAGGCGCACCTAACTGGGAAAAAACCGATGGGGTCGTGACTATCCATGTGCCAGAGCAATCACCGATTGAGACACGTTTGACCGAAGGTGCTGGTAACTTACCGATGTGTGCCATTGCCCGTTTGGTCAATCAACAAGGCAGTATCAATGTTGAGCGTATCAACCAATATTTCAAAGGTCATCAAGAGATGGACAAAGCGTTTAATTGGGGCTTTAGCTGGAAGCGTGGACGTAAATAGTGTTTTTTAAGATCTAAATAATAAACATAAAAGAGCGGCCCATCTACTGATAGATGGGCCGCTCTTTTTTGAAATAAACTATTTAACTAGATTGGTAATAATCTAGTTAAAGTCTCAAGTCCATTATGCATGCGGAGTAATAGCAGGCATTAAGTCGTGGAAAGTACGGCCAGAAGCTGTCTCGCCAATCGCATGCATTTTCCATTCATTGTTATGACGATAGACCTTTGCCATTACCATCGCTGTATGTCCACCTTGTGCAGACAAATTATAACGTGCTACTTCGCTATTATTATTGGCATTAACGATACGGCAAAACGCATTTTCTACCGTTTCAAACGTTTGACCGGTAAAGCTATTGACCGTAAATACCAATGAGACCACATTGGCAGGTACTCTTGAGAGATCGACGTTGATGACTTCATCATCGCCATCACCGTCGCCAGTACGGTTGTCACCAGTATGCACGATACTGCCATCTTTCGATTTTAGCTGACTGAACCAAATGGCATCGACCGCTTGCTTGTTAGCATCGAACATGATGCATGAAGCATCTAAATCGATAGAGTCGCCGCCAGAACCGCCGCCGAATAATTTTCCTAAGAAGCCACCTTTTTTATCCTGTGGCCCTTGCGCGACATCCCAGCCTAGACCTAGTTTAACTTGAGTTAGCTCGCCACCAGCTTCTTTGCTTAGGGAGATTTTTTGACCTTTTTGAAGACTAACTGCCATGTGAGTATCCTTATAATAATTGTGAATAAAACCGTTTAAAAATAATGCTAAAGAGTGTGATAAATTGCGAAATGCACTATAAGATATTGTCTAAAAAGCCACCACCGCCGCCACGTCCGCCTGAGCTACTACCTAGGACGCTTTGTATCCAACCTTGATAACTGTCACGATTGCGCGAGCAAATAATGACTTTGCCACTTCCTGAGAAGTTCAGAACCATACCTTCACCACTGGTGACAGAGTTAATAATATTGCTCATGATGCCTTTTTTCTTACTGGTCGAAACTGACAACTTGTATTCAAGGTTCGAATCCCAGCAGACCACATGACCGTTATCAATAATGACGTCTTTGTCTGGTGTAACATCAATCTCAAACAACGAGCCAAAACCAGATACCACGACTTGGCCTTGACCTTGGGTCTGCATCACCATAAAGCCGCCTGTATCACCAAACACTGCACCGCCTAAATTGCGCTGAATATTGGCTCTGATATCGACGCCAGTTTGAGCCGCGACAAACGCACCATCACTCAATGTATACTGCTGCTTACCAACTTCTATGATTTGCATATCACCATCGAGCGTGGGCGCAAGCAAACAGTCGCCTTCACCATTAACTGCCTCAATCTGCTGTTGGAACAACGATTCATCGTTTGCAAAGCGGCGCATCAGTGACTGCATCAGCCCACCTTGTAGCTTACCTTTCAGCTCAAGATTGGACTCCATCATTACCATCGCATTGGCCTCACAATAAATTGAATCGCCTTTTTTAAGATTACAATGCAAAAAAGGTTCAATAGTACCGATTAAACTGAATGTTGCGGCCATGGCTTGCAAATCCTTATTCTAATATCTTTGTTGAATGCTCTTAATGTGTGCGTGTGCTTTTATGTGCTCTATAGCTTTTAATGATAAGCCAATTAAATTTAAAGCCATCAAATGCGTTAAAGGGGCACACTTGATGGCTCATTAGATCATAACCAGACGTCTGATTATGATAATTGGCTTGCTAAACGTTTACGTTGGTCTTAACGTTAAACATTTACGCCATAAGAGGCTGCTAATGGTCCAAGACCACCGCTGAAGCCTTGACCGACCGCACGGAATTTCCAATCACCGCTGTGACGATATAATTCACCGAAAATCATCGCTGTTTCAGTGCTGCCGTCTTCTGATAGGTCATAACGAGCGATTTCAGATTCGCCATTGTCGTTTACAACGCGAATATAAGCATCACCAACTTGACCGAAGTTTTGGTTACGTGCTTGGCCTTCATAGATGATGGCACAGATAGCTACTTTGTTGACGTCAGCTGGAATGCTCGCAAGATTGATTTTGATTTTCTCATCATCGCCATCGCCTTCGCCAGTACGGTTATCACCAGTATGCTCAACAGCGCCGTTGTCTGATTTTAGGTTATTGAAAAAGATAAAATCTTGGTCGTTACGGACTTTGCCTGCTTCGTTAATCAAGAAACCGATTGCATCTAAGTCAAACTCTTGGCCGTCAGTGGCACGTGGATCCCAGCCTAGACCGACTGTAATGTTAGTTAAACCTGGCGCTTCTTTTGATAAGTTTACGTTGCCGCCTTTTGTTAAGCTAATAGCCATACAAATATCCTTTGGATTAATAGTTAAGTGGATTGATTGATAAAAAATAAACTAAAAGTTGTGCAGTGACTGATATCTCAGAGCAAATAATAAAAACTTACCTGTACGCTATGCCCTGCATATCATTACGTTTTACTATACTAAGCGTTTGCTCACTAAGCAAGGCGTATTTTGTGCGCTTACTATATGCTTACTAAGGGACATAATACTTCTGTATCTTTGATAATTTCTAATCAACTTAGCAATAGTCGTTAAGATATTGTTATGAAAAGTAATGTTTCATACAAAAGGGATTTAGCACAAAGGTAGCTTAGATAAAACAATCGCTTTAAAAAGCACCGACTGACTATATGGGCTTAGAACAAACTAACTCATGGCTTAGGTATGCTTCGCAGCTAGTATGAGAGCTTGGCATTATATAAAAAACCTATTTAGACAAATAGACATGTATCTCTTATTCTGCAAAAACCGACCAGCCAGTTTTTTGTACGAAGCGCTCTAGTGCTTTTAGTCCAAGCTTAGAGTTACCTACATGATCAAGCCCTGGCGACCAGACAGCGATAGACCCTTTACCAGGTGCTATCGTCAAAATACCGCCACCAACACCACTTTTGCCTGGTAAGCCCACACGGTAAGCAAATTCGCCAGAACCATCATAATGACCACACATCATCATCAATGAGTTAATACGGCGTGCTCTTTTTTCATTGATTACACGTACTCCTGAGTGCTTATCAACTCCGTTAGACACTAAATAAAGACCGGCACTAGCCAGCTGTTGACAGTTCATTGCAATCGAGCACTGATGAAAATACGTACCTAATACATTATCCACATCGTGTTTTAAACGACCAAAGGATTTCATAAAGTGCGCCAGAGAGGCATTTCGGTCCTTGTGCGCCATCTCAGAAGCCGCTACTTTATGATCAAAGCGAATTGACTCATCATCTGCAATGAGGTGAACAAACTGCAGGATTTCACCCAGTGTTTCTTTAGGTTTATGCCCCATCATAATAGCATCCACCACGGCAATGGCACCAGCATTGATAAATGGGTTGCGCGGTCGGCCAGACTCATGCTCGAGCATCACAATTGAATTAAAAGGATCGCCAGATGGTTCGCGTCCGACGTGTGTCCAAAGTGTATCGCCTAGCTTGCCAAGACCAATGGTTAAGGTAAATACCTTAGAGATACTTTGGATGGAAAACAGAGTGCTTGCATCACCTGCTGCATACATATGCCCATCAGGAGTCGCTACGGCTATACCGAACTGATTAGGATCAATATGAGCCAATTGAGGGATATAATCTGCGACTTTGCCGCGGTCAGTTTCTCTTGCCATCTCTGCAGCAATATCATCAAGAATTTTTTGCATATCGTTTATAGGGTCTTATTTCGACAAGTTATTTAAGGACGAGGATTTTAACTGAAGATAGGGTAATAGTAACAGGGCAAACGTAGTTTTAACCATTGATTGTCTCAATTATGGGTCATTTCGATATCTTGGGGCTTCAATATGACCTAGCAGTATGGCGAAATAATATGACAAAAAAACAGGCCATACCTGATGATATGACCTGCTCGAATAATAACTAAATACAAAGCGTACTGCGCCTACAAAGGGCTTTAGTTCAGAGTGGCTCTTTCAGCCTTACGATGCTGAAGTGACGCTAGCAGCGCCCAACCAATAAAGGCAATACCAATCAGACCAGTTATAATCTCTGGTACATGGAACTTCACTGACAATAGCATAATCAGTGCCAATGCGCCGATGGCATAATGTGCGCCATGCTCAAGATAGATGAACTCGTCAAGCGTGCCTTTGTCTACCAAGAAGATAGTCATAGAACGTACGAACATCGCACCAATCGCAAGACCTAACATGATAACAATCACGTCATTGGTAATTGCAAATGCCCCAATCACACCATCAAAACTGAATGAAGCATCTAGGACTTCTAAGTATAAGAAACCAATGATACCGCCTTTCATAATGGCACTTGTCGCTGCAGCGCCCGAACCATTCTCTTCGTTCTCTAGGTCTTCTTCCAGATCGCCCTCAAGCATACCCGATACAACCTGTACGCCCAGATAAACCAAGATACCCCAAACACCTGCGATTAGGACAGCGCTTGACTGCTCTGCATTGGCCCATGATACCGCGATCATCAAGACGATAAGCGCTACAAATACGCTCATAGCATCGACTTTACCTAGCTTGGCTAAACGGCTCTCAAGCCAGTCAAACCAATGTACGTCTTTGTCATCAAAAATAAAGTTCAAGAATACCAATAGTAAGAAGATACCACCGAATGCTGAGATTTCTGCATGGTGTGCCATCAGTCTTGCTGAGTACTCTTCAGGGCTATATAAAGCCAAGTTGATAACTTCCATCATACCAAGGTCAGCAGTAACCGCGACGATGACAATAGGGAAGACCAATCGCATACCGAATACGGCGATTAGGATACCAACGGTTAAAAATATCTTTTTCCAAAATTCGTCCCAGCCCTTAAGGACTGAAGCATTGACCACCGCATTATCAAAAGATAATGAAATCTCCATGACGGCCAAAATAGCGGTAATAGAAAGAGTGGCTATCATGCCACCCATACCACCATGTGAATATCCCCACCATGCTGCTATTGCCAAAGCAATTGCGGTGAAGATAAAGTCTAAATAAAAATGTCTCATGACACATCCTGTATGGTTGCGTAAAGCTAAGGTCTACCTAGTATAGGCATGAACCGCAAAAAAGCGGTTATTACTAACCACTTTTTATGCATAATTTTAAACGAAACGTAAAGCATTACTAGTCATTTGGCCATTAAAAATTGTGACTATTTGCAACGATGGCGGTTTGCTATTTTGGACGTGATGACGGTGACTAATAACTGACTAAATACCAGTAAATAATGGTTTTAGATATCAACACCGTATTGCTGACACATCGCTTGCAAGCCGCCTGAATAGCCTTGACCAACAGCACGGAATTTCCATTCGCCATTGTGACGATATACTTCGCCAAACACCATTGCTGTCTCAACAGAATAGTCTTCTGCTAAATCAAAACGTACCACTTCAGTGCCTGTTTCCTCATTGACGACGCGGATAAAGGCGTTTGCGACTTGACCAAAGTTCTGGCTACGCGCAGCCGCGTCATGAATAGTCACTGTCACGACTACTTTATCTACGTCTGCAGGTACTTGAGTGAGGTTTACTTTGATAACTTCATCATCACCGTCGCCTTCGCCAGTACGGTTGTCGCCAGTATGCTCGACAGCGCCATTGTCAGACTTCAGCTGATTATAAAAGATAAAGTCATGATCGCCGCGCACTTTACCTGCGCCATTTAGCAAAAATACGCTAGCATCAAGGTCGAACTCAGCACCAGAAGTGGCGCGCTCATCCCAACCAAGACCGATAAGTAGTTTGGTTAAATTTGGGTCAGTTTTCGTTAGCGATAAATTACCGCCTTTATTAAGTGATAAAGCCATGGTGTTATCCTTTTTATTAGACGTTAGTGGTTTTATAAGGTCATCGAAAAAAGGCGATGCTTACGCAATAACTGCGCAAATCCATCGCCTAGTAACGCTCTATCATAGCAACAAAAAATGACCCAATCAAAGCTGATTGGGCCATTGTTATATTTCATATACATTCGGCAAAAAACAGAAGTTTCAGATACTTATATTGCCCTTATAAATCTAAAACTTCGAATTATAGACTTTGACGATGACGAATCTCAAAGCTTTGATGAATCGGCTTTTTGATATTGAAATCAAAGCCAATGGTTTTTTGCGTGATATCAATGATGTCATAACGCTGAGTCAACTGCTCATCTAACTCAAAACGCGTAAAGTTGTTAGAAAAGTACAAGACGCCATCAGAGGTGAGGCGGTTCATGGCACGATTAATCAATGCAGCATGGTCACGTTGCACATCAAAAGTACCTTGAAACTTCTTAGAATTTGAGAAGGTCGGTGGATCAATAAAGATAACATCGAACTGTTCGGTATTGTCTTTTATCCACTCAAAGATATCGGCAGCAACGAACTGGTACTTATTGCGGCTAACGTCCAAACCGTTCAAGACAAAGTTTTGTTTGCCCCAATCTAGATAGTTCTGTGACAAATCAACGCTAGTGACTTTTTTCGCACCAGCAAGCGCTGCATGCACACTTGCGGTACAAGTATAAGCAAACAGGTTAAGTACGGCTTTACCGCGGCTGTTGTCCTTGATACGAGCACGCATATTACGGTGATCGATAAACAGACCAGTATCTAAGTAATCTGTAAAATTGACATACAGATAGGCGCCATCTTCGCGCGCAACATGAAACTTGCCACGTTTTTCTGTGGTGTTCTGCTTGCTGTACTGATCGTTGCCAGACTGACGGGCACGCGTTTTGATAAAGATCTGTTCACGGTTAATATCAAAGACTTCACGGATACCCATCAATGCCAAGTTAAAGCGTTTCTTTGCAGTCTCAGGTGGGATAGTCTTTGGCGGCGCATATTCTTGCACATGCGCATAATCACCGTACAAGTCGATCGCGACTTTGAAATCAGGTAAATCAGCATCGTAAACACGAATGTTGCTTACATTGTCTTTTTTGGCCAGTTTCTTGAGCTTAGCAAGGTTTTTTTGCAGACGGTTAATGAAGTCTTGACCATCTTCTACTTCAATCTCGCGTTTCTCAAAACGACTAACAAGATTGCCCGTTTGCCCAGCGATGAGCGTTCCGTAGCGGAAATAGACAGTGATGGCACCATTATGACAGCGTAAGGTTTTTGGTTCTTTAATCGGTAGAATATCTACTTGTTCAACATGAGAGGCCAATATGCCAAGCATCGGGTCAATGCCACTACCGGCAAAGCTGTCTTGCAATATCAGCCCAATTGCTTGATATAACGGCTTAATCATTTCTTCATCACCCAAACGCTCACCATACGGTGGGTTGGTAATGACTAAAGGATTGCTCAATCGACCATCATTGACTAATGGCTTGAGCACGTTGCTGAGCTGGTCAAGCGCACGATGTTCGATATCGAGTAATGGTAAAAGGTCTTGTAAACCTGCGGCAATTAAGTTTTTTTCTGTGGCGAGGATCGCACCACTATCAGCATCAAAGCCTAGCATAAGTGGCAACGTATCAGGTTGCTCGTTGGCAATTTCTAATGCTTCGCGGAAACGCGTTTGAGCATCATCGATCATTTCTTGCCATAACGTCTCGTCATGATGCTGCCACTGGTAAAAGCCAAATTGATTGGCAGCTTTGTCGATGCCCACGGCATAGTCGCAATGCATCAATAACGCTTCGATAAGGAACGTTCCAGAGCCGCACATTGGGTCGATTAACGCATTATAAAAAGGTGCGTCGCCAGCTTCATTTTTCTTGTGCCAACCAGCACTATAAAGTAGGGCAGCTGCCAAGTTTTCTTTTAATGGCGCTTCTGTCATGGCCACGCGATAACCACGGCGATGCAAACTGGTACCTGATAAATCTAGATACAGCTCTGCTTGCTTATCATTGATAGTTGCAAAAACAGAGAAGTCTGGGTTTTTACTATCGACGTTAGGACGGCTGTCGTAAACTTCGTTAAACGTATCGGCAATCGCATCTTTGATACGTAGCATGGCAAATTGCTGACTGACGGCGACACGCTTATCGACAGACAGACGAATAGCAAAGGTTTGCTCTAGGCTAAACTGCTCAGTCCAATTGACCGATTTTGCCAAGCCATATAGCTGCTCTGCAACGTCGTATTCTGCATTGATGTTTTTACGTTTAATCAGCATCAATACCCGCGAGGCCACGCGTGACCATAGGCAGATAGTATATAGCTCACGCAAGCCACCAGTTACAGCTAGACGGCCAGTACTTTTGATTTCGCTGTCAATACCAAAACTGGTTAGCTCAGTCTGCAGTGGTGCCTCAAGCCCATCGGCACAGGTAATAATAAGATCAAGCGACAACTCTGGTGAAGCTGCTGTTAGAGATGCGGGCGCGGTTTGTTCGGTCATACGGGTACCTGTGGGCTAAATTGACAAAAAAGCAAATAATAAGATAATCGGTGTAACCGGCAATTTTACCATAATTCAGAGTAGGATGGTTCAAAGTAGCCGTGTTTAAGATTTTAAGATGTGATAGCTAAATACGTGACAATAAATTCTCTACTCACCCTTCGTCAGTGGTAATTCCTCTGGGACGATTTGAGTGGTGGTCGCAAAGGGCTTGGTTGCGATAGGGTAATCAACATCTTTTGGCATCAGCAATCGCATATGAGGATAGGGCGTAGAAATATTAGCCGCATCAAATGCAACCTTAATCTCTTCTTGCAGCACTTCTTTAATTTTGGGGATACGGGCAACGGCCGCTGGTTTGACCCAAAAGCGTACGATAAAGAACACCCCGTATTCACCAATTTCTGCCACAGTCGCTGAGGTCTCAGGACGATTAAGCACAGCATCGGTATTGCTGAGCACTTGCAAGATTTCCTTACGAGCTGTCTCAATATCATCTTCGAACGCGATACGTACACGAATATCAAAACGGATAAAGTTCTTGGAAGTCAGGTTAATCACCTCGGAGGAGGCAACATTAGAGTTTGGAATAATGACAGTGATATTGTCTCGAGTGAGGATATGAGTGGTGCGCAACGCGATAAGTACCACGCGTCCTTCATTATCATTGATATGAATCCAGTCACCGACTTGAAAAGACTGCTCAAGCAAAATCGTGATACCAGCGATAAAATTGGCAAGGGTAGACTGAGCGGCGAAACCAACCGCCAAACCAACAATACCTAAACCCGCCACTAACGATACAATGTCGAAGCCAAATTGCGCCATGACGCTGGCAAGCCCGAGTACCAATAGTAGTACAGATAAAATATTTTTGAGGAGCTGCTCTATGGAAGCATTGAGACCATAATGCTGTAGGACTCTGTGAATGATTTGTCCTGATGATGCCCAAAGTACGTAATAGATACCTGCCCAAGTGCTTGCCTTCGCGGTGGCTTTGATGGTCTCTGGTTCAAAGTTTATCTGACTCATAATCGCTATCAGACTGGCGACAATCCAAACGTAACGTAGCGTTGAACGGACAATCTTGGTGCGGCGCTCATTTAATCGAATTTTGGCACGGCTTTGCTTAAGGATATAATTGGCCAACCAATAAAAAAATCCCAATACCGCAAGCAGTATTAGGATTTTGATGCCAGTGCTCGCCAATTCTACTGCTTGAGAGGACCAATTAAGTGACTCTTCATCTATAGAGCCGCCTAGAGCAAGATATAGGCTAGTATGTAAGTCGCGAATGATCTCTTTAAAAAAGTCGGTAACACTAGCGATTGGCATTTTTTCGTCCATGCAGGATGTGTTTGTACAAAAAGTT
>TARA_R110000737_G_scaffold342102_1_pt1 | contig 75649 bp, 63 predicted proteins | sample TARA_R110000737 | Tara Oceans TARA_R110000737 (sample SAMEA4398027) | marine metagenome | biome: Polar Biome; feature: [SRF] surface water layer (ENVO:00010504); material: water (ENVO:00002006), including particulate matter (ENVO:01000060) such as... | depth 5 m | reverse complement strand
AAGAAGTCCTTGTTGTGAAGTTTGTCTTGGTAAACTCACTTTAGCAACTTCGGACTTCTTTTTTTATCTTTTTTTTGAGCCCTTATCCCGAACTGGGGTTATTTATCAATTTCTCAGCCTGTTTTTTTTCAGCCTACTTTTTGAACCACCACCCGGATATAAATGTAACTATGAATAAAACAACTTTTAAAATATCGAAGATGGACTGCCCTTCGGAGGAAAACCTAATCCGAATGAAATTAGAGGGCCACTCGAATATTGAACATCTTGAGTTCGACATTCCTAACCGTCAATTAACTGTGTTTCATCATGACAATATAGAAGGGATAGAGACTGCTATTCATGACCTAAAATTAGGAGACACCCTACTCTCGACCGAAACCATTGACCCCTCTGATCCCAACAATAATTTTAAAATTGATGCTGACTCTAGTCACAAAAAAGATGCTGAGCAAAGAAAGCTACTATGGATAGTGCTGGTCATTAACTTTGCTTTCTTTATTATTGAAATGAGCACGGGACTGATTTCTCGTTCGATGGGGTTGGTCGCCGACAGCTTAGATATGTTAGCAGATAGCTTCGTGTACGGAATTAGCTTATTTGCGGTCGGTGGAACGGTCATTAAGAAAAAACGGATTGCTAGAATTGCCGGATATTTTCAAATTACGCTAGCGATTCTTGGTTTTTTAGAAGTACTAAGACGTTTCTTTGGCAATGAGCAGTTACCTGACTTTTCTACCATGATAGTCATATCGATTCTTGCGCTAATTGCAAACTTGATTTGCCTCTATTTACTACAAAAATCGAAAAGCAAAGAAGAAGAAGCCCATATGCAAGCCAGTATGATTTTCACTTCAAACGATGTGATTATCAATTTAGGGGTAATTGTTGCAGGGATTTTGGTTAATTGGTTACACTCTAGTACGCCTGATTTGATTATTGGTAGCATCGTATTTGCTTTAGTTATTCAGGGCGCCTTTAGAATATTGAAGTTGAGTAAGTAGCTTAATTAAACCGCTAAGTGTAAAGTAACTGGGTTTGAAGCAAATAAACATCATAAGGATATGAGACCTCAAGCAATGATTGAACAAACTTTAAATCTAGTCACCACCAAAGACCATCAGCAAGTTGCCGTTTGGCGAATAATAGATGATGAAGTCTTTGATAAGAATCTGGGAGACCTTCCTAAATTTTGTGTAAGTATTTAATCTAAACGTCAGTTACACAGAATCTGGGATGGTCTCTTCAAGTCCTCACTAGCGCACCGATCATAGATAGAATATCTATGGTAAGTACATCATGAAGTACACTGTGGCTATCTCAGCAAGTTGAAACCTTAATATCATTAGCTCACAGCCAAAGATTCAAGTCCTCACTAGGGAACCGCGCATTCTGCGCATAAAGCTGCATTATGGTAAATGGTTTTAGATAGAATGATTCGGTTTCATTGGATCCATTGGGGCATAGCCTGTTGATAAGTTATTAAGACAATTAGTTGTTACGAACAGGTTTGTACAATTGAGCCTTGAAACTTTATAATGCTCAATGAAATCATGAGGTAAAATGTGTTGTGATCACGGGCAATAAGAAATTACCTCACGAGAAAAGTATACAGTCCAATTAAGGTTATTGAATGAAACAATATCTAGATTTATGTCAACGTATAGTTGATGAGGGTGTATGGGTCGAGAATGAACGGACTGGAAAACGCTGCTTAACCGTTATTAATGCTGATTTAAACTACAATGTAGGAGCTAATGAGTTTCCCTTAGTAACTACTCGAAAGAGTTATTGGAAAGCAGCTATCGCAGAATTATTAGGGTATCTACGTGGTTATGATAGCGCAGCTCAGTTTCGAGCTATTGGATGTAATACATGGAACGCTAATGCCAATGAAAATGAAGCTTGGTTAGCTAATCCTTATCGTAAAGGTGAGGATGATATGGGCCGAGTATATGGTGTACAGGGCCGCAGGTGGCGTAATTCAGTAGGAGAGGAGTTTGACCAGCTTCGTAAGATTTATGATAACTTGCGGAACGGTATTGATGATCGAGGTGAAATCCTAACTTTCTATAATCCAGGTGAGTTTCATATGGGATGTTTACGTCCTTGTATGCATACTCATACATTTTCGTTGTTAGGTGGCAAGCTTTATTTGACTTCATCACAACGTTCCTGTGATGTGCCATTAGGTCAAAATTTCAATCAAGTCCAGGTTTTTACTTTATTGGCTTTAATGGCTCAAATTACGGGGCATGAGGCTGGAAAAGCTTATCACAAGATTGTAAATGCACATATATATGAAGACCAATTAGAGTTAATGCGTGATGTGCAATTAAAACGCGAACCGTATCCAGCCCCTAAACTTCACATTAACCCTGAAATTAAGTCTCTCGAAGATATTGAGACATGGGTAACATTGGACGATTTTGAAGTGGAAGGGTATCAGTATCATGAGTCTATCGCGTATCCATTCTCAGTTTGATACAAATATAAATTAAAAGTTAAGAAAGATGATAAATTTCTGTTAGGCATAAAGTATTAATATATGTGATTTATGCTATAAGGTATATATTTGTTAGCTAAGCTCTTGCTAGCTTTTAAGTACAAGGAAATTAAGTTTATACTTTTTATAGCATAGGTAGTTTTCGATAGATTAGTGCATCAGCTGGTTCGGTGTTGCATCTTTTAAAGCTAACATTTGTCTCAGTTTTTTAATCTCCTGTCTAGCTTCTAATAACGACCTTTTATCTGTATCAGATTGTGTTTTATAATAATCTCGTGACTCTTTCATTTTTTGTAACCGTTTATCTGAGTGTTGAGTGACTCTTTTTATATCTTGATATTCATTAAACCAGTAGATAACCTCATTTTGTGCTTGAATCATTTTTGCTTCAAGCGCATTCTTAACATCAGCGTTATCTATAGCTTTTTTTTCTTTACGCGATTTCTCTTCAGCTTTTCTGATATCTTTGATCTGATTTAGCTTTTGGACAGGCCAACCACGGTTTGTAATAGTATTTCGATGAATACCAGTCATCTTCGAAAGTTGCGCTATAGTGGGTTTTAGTTTTTTATTATTTTCAAGATCTATTAGGGCAATATTTAGAGCAGAAGTTATTGCTTCATAGTCGTCATTATTTTTTTGATCATAAGCTTCATTACTCATAGTTCGATTGCCTCACCAAGATTTTCCAATACCATTTTGGCCTCGTTCATTGCTGATAGAATTTGCTCTCGATTGTCTGAATATTCTGGTTTATTGAGGTTGGTTTTATTTAACATGTAAACTTCACGCCATTTAGGAGCATGCTTAGTAGTTACAACGGCTTGTTTGCATCGAGCTGGGTTACAACGCAGTGAACCAATACATGGTAGGCTTGAGTCATACTCTTCTGCTCTACCACCATAGCAAAGCCCTTGTCCCATATAGACCATGGCAACCCCTTGATCTACCATAGCCTCATAAATCTCATCCTCTGTGTATCCTTCAGCCATATATCCACTAAACGTCTTGATCAGACCTTTTTTATGCTCACTCGCTTTACCACCATAATATGTACCATTTGGATTATGGGCAGTTTTAATAGCATCTAATTCAGCTGCTCGGCGCAGTGATTTCGTATCACCTTTTCGGTTGCCGTCTTTTGACAGCATCTCACCTATATCACCGTAGCCTAACGTAACTGACGAGGTGGCGCCAGTAGATGTGTACTTAGAGATGCTCTCTACAAAATGTTTCAATTGAAACGATATAAGAGGCAATCCAACTTCAGCCTTAAACAATTGATATGTTAATGTGTGTCTTAACATATATGGATTGAATTTTAGTTCTTTAGCAACTTTTTCGCCTAAGAGTTGGCTAATAAAGTTATTCATTTGATACACGATACCAGTACTAGTCATTGACTGGGGGGAGTTATCAGGTTTAACAGTATCTACATTAGAAATTAAGTAGGGCGACGCCTTAATTTTTGAGATATACGAAGCTGCTAATACTGCATCCTTAACAATTGGTATAGCTACCCATCTGTCGTCAAACAAACCTGTACTAACTTCATCTTTATGCTTTTTGACCGTACTTTCAATCAGCCAGACGGAGTCACTTTGAATTAAGCACGAACAATCCTGAACTCTTATTTCTGATAGTTCAGATGGTCTCATACCTGTATATTGACCCACTAAATACGCGCAGGCATACGCTACGAGGTTAAAGTATTCTCTAAGATTATCTAACTTGTAACCACGTTTTTTCAATGCGTTACGTAAAGTTCGTCCACCCATGACACTAGAGTCTTTTTTGAGCATCCAATCATAGGGTTCAATTATGTTTGTAATGAAACTTGAAGGATAGCCTTTAGTTCCTAATCTCATAGCAATATAAGCATTTAAAATTTCGTGGGTTACTCCTTCTTCGTTTGCCCATGAAACGTGGTTGCTTGTATTAAATCTTTCTAAGGAGTTAGGATCTGATATCTTTGCTGAAGCTCCTGTAGCGTTTAAAAAGTCCACTATGATAAAGGAAGCCATTTTCGAGAGAGATTCAAATACCAGATCTGGCAGTACTTGTTCTTTTTTCGAAGTATTAGTATTAGCAAGTTTCTTCCATTTCAGGCTATTTAACTCTACATAAGCGATAGGTTTTTCAAATACATACTTGACAGAAGCCGGGCTGCGTAGATATTTGAAAAATTTATCTAGCTCCACACCTTTTACGCGATCATAGTTTTCAGCAGCTTTGGAATACAGTTCGGGTGTTATATCGGAGAGTGTTCTGATTTTTTCCTGAACAAACTCATAGCCTAGCTCATGAGATGCCTGTTTAAATATTTCATTAATAAACGTTAATCCATTTTCAAAAATTGTAATTAAAGAGTTTGCTTTTAAGACTTTTTTTGTTCGACTTTGGCCTTCCTTACTTTGAAGCTTGAAAATCGAATTGTTTAGCAAGGCCAACTCGAATATGATTTTTATTTCTATTAAAACGAATCTTGGGATATCTGTATACTTTGAAAAACTAATGCGGAGCTTTGCGCCCTGAACATTTCGTGCAGCATTAGGATAGTCGTCATTAAAGTCCCAAAAGTCGTCAGAAAACTTTGATAATTTCGATACAGGTTTGTCCATAAGGTACGTCACATACTCTATGTCATCTGTGTAATTATTTTGAAGGTGCTTCTTCTTTTGAACTGTAGCATGGTCTAGAGCATCTAAAACATATAAACGATGTTCTGCAAAACCTGTTAATACATTCAGCTTTTTTTCATAGTCCATTAGATTACTCCATCAACTAGTGTGGTCGTTTCAATGTATTCTGCTAAACGCCGTCCATTTTCTAATTCTTCTAAGGAAAAATTAGATAGTTCAGGTTCTGTAATACCTTTTATCAGTTCTAAATTCTCTGAAATAACATGCCCATAGGGTGTATCCATGACACGGGAGTGCTCTTTCAAAAGCGTATAGTCACGCTTCATTGCAAAAATTTCAGGCAGATTCTTAGCTGTAATAATGACATTGTCACAACCCAAACATTTGTTATATTGTGAGCATGGAGTACCAGGTATGTAGGATGAAAGATTTTTTACAAAATCTGGTGGGTCAAAAATATTTCTGCATTCAGCTAGAGGAGTATGAAAGGTTGTTACCAACTCATCATTTTTTTTGGACTCTATATCTTCTGGCACTTTCTCAACTTTTTTATCCAGAGTCGATTGATGTATCTCTTCTAATTCATCATTTATCTTCATTCTACTCATGGAGTTAAAATCTAGAGAATCTATATAACCGAGAGTTGTTTGGAGTGAGGAGTGACCCAACATGAGTTGAATTTCACGTACAGTTACGCCATTTCTAAGCATCTCACTAACAAATGTTGGTCTAAAGCGACTTATTGTAAGAGTTAGGGGATCTCCTGCATCATTTTTTAAATTATATTTCTTAACAAACCTGGACAAACTAGCTCCCAATGCTTCTGTATTTTTTTCTTTGTTTCCTAATAGTGGAGATACTCTGCCGTGCTTTTTTGTACTATTCGACTGATAGATAAACAACCTATCTTTAAAAGCATTATCTTCAATGTCTTGTCGAAAACTACTCGTCAATTGGACTAATTCTTCAAAAATAATTTTTATAGACTTAGCTTGAGATGACGTAAGCCATGTCAGTTCTGCATTAAAAAGATCGAGGTGGTATTCTTTATGACCATCAGACCTTTCTTTCCAATATCTAAGACAAGGCCGCGATGTTGCCGGATGGGAATCTACATAATCGTTTATATCAAGAGAAAGTAAAGGATTTGCATTTAAACCAGTAATTTGAGCAAGCCTTAAAACGTAAGGCGTTAGTGTATCCATATTTATCATTGGGGTAATGCCCCAGTCGTTGTATACCTCTATCAAACCCTTATCTGAATCATTAATAATTCTTAAGAAAGACTTTTCAATAGGTGATTTAGCTGTATTATAATGAACTGGCTTACACATTAAGCGGTTTTCAAAGAGCCATCGCGCATTCTCTAGTGTCGAAAGGCCTCTAATGACTGAACCCTTTTCGTCCAAAGGATTGCTACCTAAACCCGTTTTCTTATAAGGTTTGAGGGCTTTTCTAGATTCGCTCAATCCTTTTTCAATAGCCTCTAATATTCGAAGTCGCTCGTTCATTGTAAATGGCTTTTTAACATCTGTTTCTCTAGTTGTAGCAAATCCATTTATATTGAAAAAGCTATATTCTATATCGCGTACTTGAGTCAGCCGATTCAATGTTATACGGACTGAACTCAAAACTGTATTTGCATGATGACTTGATATTTCTTTATTTATTACCTTGCCCTCTAAATATTTCCGATATCTAGATAATAGGTATTCATCAAAAGTTGTTACGATTCTAAAGGGTTTATTTCCATACAGTTTAGATAAGAACTCTATAAATGAACTACTCGCAACTCTATAATTACTCTTGCCTGATTTTGAAGAGACAGTTTTGCTACTACAAGCAAACAGTTGCTCAACCTGAATAAACGGTTCTAATTTTGAAGGAGGGAAGAAGTCATCAGCTGCATTTAGCTCTCTTGCTGCGAGTCTATGAAAACGCTCTATCTGACTTTCACTATGATTTATTCTATTGACATTCGCTTCGCTTGTTCTTTCAGCAACGCTTTTATAATTTGGATCAATAATTCCAATTTTTTCTAAGTCTTTGTGAATGAATTCCCAAGCATCTTTAACAACATTAAATCTTAAGGATTCTTTTTTTATAGGTAGTTGTTCTGGAGACATTTTTCCTATCGAAATTTTGTTGCCGAAAATAGGTAAAGTGTGCTTTTCCTCTACAGTTAGCTTTCTGTACCAATTCAAAAGTTTTCTAGTGTTTTCGATGCCAGCCGCTTCGTAGCTTTCACTTGGTATTACTAGAATCCCTTCTTCAATCATCCTTCCAATTAAAGGAGTAGTAAGACCCCTATATTTTTGTGCAACAGAGTATGAGACACCTACAGCACTCTGAATATGCTTAACAGCTACACTGAAGCCCAAAGTATTATCCGCTTTACTAATTGGTATTTCCCATAGTGCTTCTTTATCTCCAGCTGTTTTCGATACCCATTCTATAACAGCTGCTTCGGCGTCTTTAATCGGTTGTTTTTCTTCAACGTTCTTAAAGTCTGCACCTAAAATTCCTGGCTCAGGAAAATCCTCATGAATCTCATCAATGGTTATTCCAATGTTTTTCATTTGATGTCCTTAATGCCAATTCTTAACTGTGTCTGTTCAGATAAGCGCTTCATTTTCTCAGCTTTGGTTAATGTATCACCATTCTCGTCACACATGCTCTTGTAGATATCTTGAGGGATATTAGTGTATATCTGTGTAGTACTAAGATGGTTGTGGCCTAAGCAATTCTGCACAATAGCAAGCCGATCTACATAGTTAGGCCCTAAATCCTTTGACTGTAGTATTGAATAAGCGTTGCCATGCCGTAGCTTGTGGGGAGAAATCAGTCGATTGAGTCGACCGTGTTTGATTGCGCGTTTACTTATACGTTCAAGTAGCTTACTGATTGAATTTGGGGTGTAAGGAGTGCCTTCAGCATTAAGGAACGCTGGTGTTTCAGACGGCTTTAAATATTTACGAGCGTATTTTTTATACAAGGGAGATGCGTGGTATTTTTCCACACGTTTGATAGTTACTAAGCTAAGCAAAGTCCAGCGTGGCTTAATTTGATTACCACGGCCCTTACTTCCTTTAACTTTCAAAGATACATAGTCGGGATGAATAGGCAGGTCAGTATCGCGGGAAATATATTTTTCAGAATTAAGGCTAGTAATATCTTTAAAGTCTTGAAGAGTAACTCTAGGTAGTTCTGAACGACGTAAGCCAGAGTCGTATAAAAACTGGAGTAAAGCTCTTTCTCGTTCTGAATCAGTAAATTCAATCAATATGAAAAGGTCATCAAGTGTGCAAGAGCTAATCGGTGTGCGCTTTGGTGGTTTTGATAGCAAGCCATCGCTATATGGGTTATCTTGTCTAAGCTTATCACGGTCTTCTGTAGGGCTACAAAGGTATTCGATGAAGGCATGTATTGTCTCATCTCGACTTCTAACAGTAGATGAGTTCTTATGGTCTTCACGGATTAAAAATGTCAGGTATTCTTGAATTACGTATTTTGGAACTGTAATAAATACTTCATCAGATTCACTGTCATCATAATCTGGACGACTACGAATATAACTTAAGAAGTAGCTTAGGTTTCTACCATAAGTAACTGCTGATTTATAAGAGATTATTTGATGTTTGGTTCGATACGACAAATACTCAGAAACAAGAGGAAGGATCTTGCCATCATCATCAAATACTCCAACACCATTCACTGTTACGGTTTTGTTCAATGATAAATTTGGAATCTCATTGAGTAAACAAGACTTAGATAAATCTAACTTTGTATCAAAACAAACTTTAACATCCATAATAATCACTATCTCAATACATAGACTAAGTTATGTATTGCATTATATACGATCTATTACTCCGTATTGTGCATTATTGTTATGGGGGTATAATAAAAATAAGTCAGCCGAACGCTGATACAGCTGGCATGACAGCTTATTGTCTGCGACAAAGAACTGAAATAACGTATGACATGGTGGTAGGGCTACTTGCTCTGCCTCACCTGGATTCCAGCCTGACACAATCAAGCGGCGCGAATTCGGATTGTTCTTTATCTGTTCAACGACTTGTGCGATTTGATCGACGCCATCAGCGTTATAACTGGCATCTTCATTTTTGGTCGCGCCGTAGTTACGCCATTGATGACCATAGATAGGACCCAAATCACCAGCAGGTCTGTTGAAGCGTGCTGTCTGTTCTGCTGTCGCCCACTCATTCCAGATACGAACATTATTCTGTTGTAGATAATCGACATGAGTGCTGCCACTTAAAAACCACAATAGCTCATAAGCGATAGATTTAAAGTGAACCTTTTTGGTTGTTAGCAGTGGAAATCCATCTGCTAAGTCAAAGCGTAGCTGTGCGCCGAAATGGCTAAGCGTACCAGTACCAGTACGATCGCCTTTTTCAGTGCCATTGTCGAGAACGTGGCGTAGTAAATCTAAATAGCCTTGCTCGTTATTACTTTGGGTGCCATTGATCATAAAATGCTCTTTAGTTACTGCTGACAGCGCATACAGGCTAGATGGGTAGTCGATATAGACACTGTCATTATTGAAAGTATTGCTAGGATAAGCGTTTTGACAGCTTACCCTATTTTAAGTCATCAGCCTTTATCACAAAAAGGCAGGCTTAGTAAGAAGCTTGCTTACCCCAGTCGTAGATGCCACGTTTGTAAGCGTAACCGATCAAGAACAGACCGATAATTATCATTGGGGCGCTTAGTATCTGACCTTTGGTCATCCAACCCAGCAAGATGAATCCTTGGTCGATGTCTGGCTGGCGGAAGAACTCAATGATAAAGCGGCTAAAGCCATAACCAAGCATAAAGACACCAGTCACTGCCATCCGAGGACGGGGTTTCGATGAGTACCACCACAAGAATAGAAACAACAGTAGACCTTCTGCAAGGGCTTCATACAATTGAGACGGGTGACGAGGCAACAGGTACTGGCCATTGACCTCAGTCATAAGGTCTTGTAGCGCAGGATTGGCTTGTAGCTGCTGCATATCAACACTAGCGGCCTGCGGGAAGTAGGTCAACCAGTTATAGCCACCATCAGAGACGCGGCCCCATAGCTCTGCATTGATGTAGTTACCAATACGTCCGAACAATAAACCAGTTGGTACACAGGGAACGACAAAATCGAGTACTTGGAAAGGTGTCTTTTTATATTTTCGGGCAAAATACAGCATACCCAACATGACACCAATCAGGCCGCCATGGAATGACATGCCGCCTTCCCAGACCTTGAACAGGTAAGCAGGGTTTTGGAGTAGCTCGCTGAACTGATAAAACAATACATAGCCGACACGGCCACCTAATATCACACCAAGTGCGCCAAAGAACACTAGGTCGGAGACCATATCTGTTGTCCAGCCTTCACGCTTGGTACTGCGATACCATGCCAGTCCGTAGGCGGCGGCAAATGCCAACAAATACATCAGCCCATACCAATGGACTTCGACAGGTCCAACTGCTAATGCTACAGGATCGTACTGAGGATGAATCATCATAAAGGCATCATAATATTGATAATAAAATGCTGACTATAATAGCAAATTTCGTTCAATGGGCATACATAATTGCTATGACGCCAATCAGAGGGTATTGGTAATGTGAGTTTTTGAAATGGCACAGAATATATAGGCTAAGAGTCAAAAAATAAGAAGTGAGGTAAAAGAGTGACTTTAATTGGGGTGCATTTTCGTGATGATATGTAATCTTGGTAGCTACTAGCTTGGGATAAAAATGCCATTTTTAGCATTATCGAGCGTTCACTACCAAGTTGTACTATTACATCTATTATTAAAAGGAATTAGATGGCGACCAGATCTTGTACGTTATTTTCGACCATCGTATCGCCTGCACCTTGTGACACTACCTTACCACGTGATAGTACCGTGTAATTGTCAGCTAGTTCTTCGGCAAATTCATAGAACTGCTCAACCAGTACAATGGCCATGTCACCTTTGTCAGCCAAGTCACGCAGGACTCGGCCAATGTCTTTAATAATAGAGGGTTGGATACCTTCAGTTGGCTCGTCCAAAATTAACACAGTCGGCTCAGAGGCTAGGGCACGGGCGATAGCAAGCTGCTGCTGCTGACCACCAGACAGATCACCACCGCGGCGATGTTTCATCTCATCTAGTACTGGAAAAATATCGTATAAATGCTTAGGTACATGTTTGGCCTTACTGCGTGAAAACTTAGCCATACCAATTAATATATTTTCTTCTACGGTCAGTGTCGAAAAAATATCGCGTCCTTGTGGTACATAAGCTAAACCTGCTCGGACACGTTGCTCTGGAGACATCTTGCTGATGTCTTTATCATTGAGCAGAATCTCTCCTGATTTAATGGGTAATATTCCCATCAAACATTTGAGTAGGGTGGTTTTACCCACGCCGTTACGGCCGAGTACCACGCTGCATGCGCCTACAGGTGCTGTAAACGAGACATCTCGTAAAATATGGCTGCCACCATAGTATTGATTGATATCGTTAACTTGTAACATGGCTGTCTCCTAAACTCTAAAACTTTTCTAATATTTTAAAGGGAATATTCGTTTGGCTCGTCTAGATGATTCGTTCGGCTATCGACCTAAGTAGGACTCAATCACTGCCTCATTGGCTTGCACTTCCGCTAATGTACCTTCGGCCAAAATCGCCCCTTGTGCCAATACTGTGACTTTTTCACTGATGGCATCGATAAAGGTCATGTCGTGTTCGACTACTACTAATGTATGGTTCTTTTTAAGCCGTAGACACAGTTCAGCGGTATGTTCTGTTTCGGCATCGGTCATACCTGCCACAGGCTCATCAAGCAGAATCAGTTTGGGATTCTGCATCAGTAGCATACCAATCTCTAGCCATTGCTTTTGTCCATGTGAAAGCAATCCAGCGGGCTTGTTGATCTTATCGGTCAGGCGGATTTGCTGTAGAGTCGCGTCGAGGGTATCGCGAGTATCGGCATTGAGTTTATTGAACAAGCTTTTGACCACACGTTTGTCTTTTGGTGCAGCAAGTAACAGATTATCCATTACCGTAAAATTTTCAAAGACAGTAGGTTTTTGAAACTTACGGCCGATACCCGCTTCAGCGATTTGTTCGGTAGATAAGCTGGCAAGGTTATGAGTCTGACCAAAAAACACGCTGCCTTCCGTAGGGCGGGTTTTACCTGTAATGACATCCATTAGTGTGGTTTTGCCAGCGCCGTTGGGGCCGATAATACAGCGTAGCTCGCCTTCTTCGATATAGAGCGACAGGTTGTTGAGTGCGCGAAACGAATCAAACCAGACGCTCACGTCTTCTAAGTACAGAGCAATACCATGGCTAAAGTCGACGCCTGATTTTTTGGGATGACTGAGACCGTCACGTCCATCAGTATGATCATATTCGGATAGCGCTTTGGTCGATTGTTCAGTCGATGAGGACTTATCGTTTAGCATTATTGTTTCTCCTTTTTGAATCGATCGAACAAGCCCATAATGCCATTGGGCAAAAACAACGTCACGACGACGAACAGTCCGCCTAATATCAATAGCCAAAATTCAGGGTAGGCAACCGTAAAGTAGGTTTTCACAGCGTTAACCACGCCAGTACCTAAGATCGCGCCAATTAAGCTTCCTCGACCACCAGTTGCTACCCAGACAGCTATCTCAATCGAGTTCACTGGGTTCATTTCACTCGGATTGATAATGCCTACTTGCGGTACGTATAGCGCACCTGCGATACCAGCAATGACAGCGGATAATACCCAAGCAGATAGCTTGTACCACAGAGTACGGTAGCCCAGATATTGCAGGCGGTTTTCGCTGTCACGAATGGCACCGAGTACTCGCCCATAAGGTTGGTTCATTAAATGACGCAAACCCATATAAGAGACTAACAATGCTAAGGCCGTGACAAAACACAGCATTGAGCGAGTAGAGGCAGCGGTAATGTCGTAGCCGAGAAGGGTAGTAAAACCAGTAAAGCCGTTATTGCCACCAAAGCCTGTCTCATTACGGAAGAACAGCAAGGCTGCCGCGTAGACCATGGCTTGAGTGATGATAGAAAAATAAACGCCTTTGATTTTGGAGCGAAAGGCAAAGAAACCAAAGATAAATGCAACCAAGCCAGGCACTAATACAACCAGTGCGACTGCCCACCAAAAGTGCTGCGTGCCAGCCCAATACCAGGGCATTTCAGTCCAGCTCAAGAACCGCATAAAGTCCGGTAAGCCATCGCCTGCTGTCTCACGTGTTAGGTACATGCCAAACGCATAACCACCCAAAGCAAAGTACAGACCATGTCCCAAGCTCAAAATACCGGCATAGCCCCAAACGAGATCTAGTGCCAAAGCCACCATCGCTAGCGCCATGATTTTGCCAATTAGGGTAATCCAGTAGGCTGAAAGGTGAAAGGATGAAGTCTCTGGCATAAGATGTAGCCAAGGCAGTATCAGTAGTACGGCAAAACATAAGCCAATTAAAACAGCACTACGCGGGGTATCAGACAGTAATTTGGTCAGTATCATAGGATTCTCCTTATTCGACAAAGCGGCCTTTAAGTGCAAATAAACCTTGTGGCCGTTTCTGAATAAACAGAATCACAAGAACCAATAATACAATCTTAGCCAGTACCGCACCGATACCAATCTCAAGTACCGTACCACTCACACCAAGTCCTAAGGCGGCCAATACTGCGCCCCAGACTTGTCCGACGCCGCCAACGACGACGACCAAAAACGTATCAATGATATAGGTTTGACCCAGATCAGGACCTACGTTGCCGACTTGGGCAAGGGCACAGCCTGCCATACCAGCCAGCCCAGAGCCCAAACCAAACGCCATCATATCGATACGTGCAGAAGGGATGCCGACAGCACGTGCCATTTGGCGATTTTGAGTGACAGCTCGTATAAACAATCCAAAGCGCGTTTTGTTAAGTAAGTAAACCAATAGCGCTACGACGATGACCGTGAATACGATAATGGCAATACGGTTGTAAGGCAGTACCAAACTTGATGACACTTGATATGCGCCGCTTAACCATGCCACGTTACTGACTTCAACGTTCTGCGCACCAAAAATCATCCGTACCAACTGCATCAATATTAAACTCACGCCGAATGTCGCCAATAATGTCTCTAGCTCACGACCATATAATGGGCGAATGACAATGCGCTCGATAATCATACCGATGACAGCGCTGACTAAAAACGCAGCTGGAATAGCAGCAAGCAAATACCAACCTGCCATATCTGGCATATAAGCTTGAAAGAAGTTTTGCACCATATAAGTGGTATAAGCGCCAATCATAATTAGCTCACCGTGCGCCATATTAATCACACCAAGCAAACCAAAGGTAATGGCGAGACCAAGCGCTGCTAGCAGCAAAATACTAGCGGTACTCATACCGGTGAAAATATGACCCGTCCATGTGCTTATTTCAATACGGCGTGACACGCTAGATTCAGCATCGATAAGTGCAGCTTTGAGCGAGGCATCTAAGTTATCCGCAGCGAGGGCAGACTCGATATCGACCAATACTTGTGGGTTATCACTATCAGCGAGCAGATTGACCGCTGCAATTTGAGTGGGCAGGTCGCCGTTTTTGAAATCAATACGCGCCTGTAGAGCAGTTAGTGCCTTTTTGACTTTAGCGCTGTCCTCATTTCCTGCTGCGATCATAATAATAGCTGGATCTACTTGGTCAATATTGTCAGCCAAAATCTCTACAGCTTGCAGGCGCTGTGCGGGCTTGTCAGAAGCTAGCTTTACCTTAGCCTGTCCAAAGATGAGCGCTGAGCGAAGGGCATTAGTCAGGGTGATTTGTGATAAATCACTTGGCCAATCGTTAGTCCCTTTTTTATCAGGATAAGTAAACAGCTGATCTTCTTTATTCAATAAATACGTTTGCCCACCATTACCTTGATACAGCTCATCATTGGCAATGAATTCAACCAAACTATCTAAACTCTCAACGGATCCTGGCCAATCACTTAGCATAGCTTGACGCTTACTAAAATCACCTGCCACGAATTGTTGAATGGCATCGCCTGAACTTGTAGAAGTTGCTGTCGAGGTATCGGAGATGCTGGCTTGAGTAGAAGTGGCTACGTTGACAGGTGTGACCAAAGATTGCTCACTATGAACGGTATCCGTATCGTGGTCATGTACCTGACCATCATGATCCGCATACGCTGTGGTGGTGAAAGTTGTTATGCATAATGCCATCAATGCAAGTAATCGCAGAGGCGCATGAATTGAAAAACGTGCCACATACTGCATGACTTCACTGGCTGATGCTTGTGGGTTATTTCCATTTTTGGACGATGTTTGCCCTACAAACGGGCGTAAAGTATGGTGCTGCATGTGCGGCTCCCTGTTTTTCACAGACAACAAACCTTTAGCTTTTACTGCTTAGCGTTTTAAGCGATAGAAGAGTTGATAAGGTTTGGTGTTATTTAAAAGTTAAGAATAAGTGTGAAAAGTAGGCGTTAGGACGGTTATTGGTATCGTTTATCCATCCGCCTACTTTTCAGTTACTATATACGTGCTTTTCAGTACTGATTTATTTAGGGATAGCCTATTTAAGAATGTACTCGCTCCATGGCTGGGCTTGGATAACTTCTGGCGTTTTGAAAATCGTATCAAACTGTCCGTCGGCACGAATTTGACCAATCATCACAGGCTTCCATAGATGATGGTTTTCTTCATCCATTTTTAGCGTGTAGCCAGAAGGTGCATCGAATGTTTGTCCCGCCATGCTAACACGTACTTTATCGACATCAGTTGTACCTGCTTTTTCGACAGCTTGCTTCCACATATTGATACCGACATAAGTAGCTTCCATTGGATCATTGGTCACGACTTTTTCAGCATTTGGTAGTTTTTGGTCCAATGCATACTGCTTATAGCGTTTGGTGAAGGCACTGTTGGTTGGGTTTTTGATCGACATAAAGTAGTTCCATGCCGCTAAATGCCCTTGTAGCAGACTGGTATCGATACCGCGTAGCTCTTCTTCACCAACTGAGAACGCCATGACTGGAATGTCTGACGCTTTGATACCTTGGTTGGCAAGCTCACGATAGAACGGAACGTTTGAGTCGCCATTGATAGTAGAGATAACGGCAGTCTTTTTACCCGTTGAGAATTTTTTGACGTTAGATACGATGGTTTGATAATTGCTGAAACCAAATGGCGTGTATTCTTCCATGATGTCTGCATCAGCCACGCCTTTCGATTTCAAAAATGCCTTTAAAATCTGGTTGGTGGTGCGTGGATAGACATAATCAGTACCTAGCAATACGAAGCGCTCTGCACCGCCGCCTTCTTCACTCATTAAGTACTCTACCGCCGGAATGGCTTGCTGATTTGGTGCAGCACCCGTGTAAAAAATATTTTCTGATTGCTCTTGTCCTTCATACTGCACTGGATAAAACATTAATCCATTTAGTTCTTCTACCACTGGCAGTACTGATTTGCGTGATACCGATGTCCAACCACCAAAGATGACATCTACTTTGTCTTGAGTGAGCAGCTGACGGGCTTTTTCGGCAAACAATGGCCAATCAGAAGCAGGGTCGACGACGACTGGTTCTAGTTGCTTACCGAGTACACCGCCATTGGCATTGATCTCATCAATGGTCATGAGTGCCGTGTCTTTTAGAGAAGTTTCAGAGATGGCCATGGTGCCAGATAGCGAATGTAAGATGCCCACTTTGATCGTGTCGCCATCAGCGGCAGGGGTAGTCGTTGTCTCTGTAGTGGTTTCGGCTGTTGTCTCTGTGGCTGTCGCCGTTTCGGCAGGCTTTTGACAGCCAGCGAGACTCAAGCTACCAACGACGGCAATCGCTAATAATGAGAAGCGTGATTTGATTTTGCCTTGCAGATGAGTCTCAACAAACTGAGGATTGGCTAAAGTTGGTAACGAAAACATGGACATCTCCTAAATAAACACAAAAGATAAAATATGGCTCCTGAACACTTATTAAGCGTTCAAGTTCCGTGCCAAGTAGAAAAAGCCAATAATCGTGTAATAATTGAGCAATAATTAAGTATTGTTTAATATATTCATTAATTTAGTGCAGGAAGGTTAATAAACTGCACCATAAAGGGGAGATGAACAAAAAAATGGTGCAGTATTAAAAAACAAATTTTAAAAATTGAATAGCTATCATATGAAGAGATTTATCGTTAAAAGTGCTTATTGCTAAAAGTGCAGTTTGCCAAAAGCATTTATTGCCAAAGACCTGTAAAACGGCTACGGTAATATCTCTAAGATAGTTGCTATTTTGCGCGTTGAGCCAATGCGTGACTGCCATGAGGGATTTTACTGCTAAGGAATGATGTATGAACGCACAATTAACAGAGTCATCTGTCTCAACAGGCCATGGCAGCGTATTGCCGCCGCTTAATCAAATGACTAGATTTGCTATCCTGCCATTTGTACTTGGTAGTAGTGCTATTTTGGGATTGTCTTCGGCACAAGCGGCCACCAGTAGCGTCGAGCAAGTGACTATTTATCAAGGGCTGGCGAGCGTGACGAGCGCATTGCCAGTCACAGGTAGCGGTGAGCAAACGGTGGTGTTTTCGTGCCTGTCACCTTATATGGATAAAGAAAGCCTAAGCGTACAGGCGACAGGCAGTGTCAACGTTGGGGAAGTTAGTATTGAAGAGCTGACAGGTGAGCAGGCAGCCCAGTGCCAATATCAAGGTGACGCCAAAGTACAGACACAGCAAAATACCCTAGCCAATATCAATGCAGAATTGGAAGCAGCACGGTTAGCAAAGGCCTACTTGCAAAATCTGACCAAAGCCACGCAAGTCAATACAGACAGTACGATTGCCAATAATGCCCGCGATATAGAAACTCAAGCGTCCAGTATTAACCAAAGAATTTTAGAGATTCAACAGCGACAAGCTCGTGCCCAAGACGCACTGAATCAACTGATGGCAGGCAGCGCGACATCGACCTTTAACAAGGTGACACAGGTGAGTGTACGTACGGCAAGTCGCTCGCCGAGTAGCGTTAAGTTGCATTATCAAGTGCAAGGTGCAGGTTGGGAGCCTGCGTATCAAGCTCGTCTAAACACAAATAGTGACCAACTGAGTATCACAGCTTCTGCGATTATTGCTCAGCAAACTGGCGAGAACTGGACAAATGTTCCTGTCACTCTCAGTACAGCCAACCCCAACCAGCGCGCGACAGGACGACTACCTCATGTGCCGCGCCTATCACTTTATGAAGAAAACCAAAATGTTGAGTATGCAATACCTATGTCGGATAACACGCCTGTCGTAGTATCTGCCAGAGAAGGTTATAGCGACGATTCTAGAGCACCAAATATGGCACCACTGCCGAACTTTACGGTCAGTAGCCAAAATAAAAACGGTATTATTGAATATCGCTTGCCGCAGCGAGTGACGATACCCAGTGGTGGCAGGCGAGTGCGTACTGTCATTGGCGAGCAGTCTGGCAGCAGTAAGCTGTGGGTTCGTAGTACCCCGAGCGTTGAGACGGCCGCCTATTGGTATGCATCAGCGCCATTTCTGACGCCAGAGTGGGTGGACGGCTCACTACAGCTGTACCGTGATGACAATTATGTTGGACAATCGCGCTATAACTATCAAATGCTAAAAGAGCAGGGAATTGGATTTGGTCGTGACTCAAATATGCTCGTAAAAGAGCTGACCAATGAAGATAAGCAAGGTGAAAAAGGTGTGCTAAACCGTACGCAAACACTGACGACCACCAAGGCCTATCAATTTACCAATCAGCACAATCGTAGCGTACGCTTGCAAGTACTGGGCAGTGAGCCTATCAGTCGTGACGATAGTTTAAAAGTTGCGGTGACACATACGCCGCCTGTCACCGAGCGAGATTGGAATAACAATCAAGGCATGGTAGCGTGGGAATTTGACTTACCAAGTAAACAATCACAAGTAATACGTTCAATCTCCCAAATTAGTTATCCTGCTAATAAATTATTGACTGGCAATTAATAAGTACTATCTATAAAGGCTACCTCATTAATAGGTAAAGTCAGGAATAATATTTTTGCCTTATTTTTACCTTTATTAAAAATTACCCGAATAACGAAAATTATTATAAAAGGAAAGCTATGTGTATTGTCGCTATTGCTTGGCAATTATTTGATGAGCTACCGCTGGTACTACTGTCTAATCGTGATGAGTTTTTGCAGCGTCCAACTGAGCCGCTCCACCAGTGGTCTGATCAACCTATTTATGCTGGACGCGATAAACAAAGCGGTGGCACGTGGTTAGGCATTCATCAGCAAGTGTCACCAGCGCAGAGTGCAGAGTATTATGAACAGAATGGTCGTTGGGCTGCAGTATTAAATTTCCGTGATGGGGTGCAAGCAAGCAGTGATGAGCGCTCACGTGGTGCACTGGTCACTGAATTCTTGACAGGGACTCTAAGTCCGATGGATTTTGCACGGCAGATTGATTTGCAAGATTATGCGGGCTTTAATCTGATCATTGGTGATGCTGCGCAAGCTGTGATCGTCAATAACCGCGGTCATGCACCTACGCCATTATATGCAGGTCTACATGTTATCTCTAATGGTCAACCAGAGGACAGTTGGTTTAAGACAGAGCGGTTGCGCGGGCGACTACGTCAAGAAGTGCTGCCCTTGATTGCGGAGGATAGCTCACCTGCGTACTGGCAAGCGGCGGCTTTTAATGTCTTGTCAGATAGTACCAAAGCACCAGAAGACAAATTGCCTGTTACTGGCGTAGCATTTGAAGTAGAGCAGATGTTATCGTCTGTTTATATTGAACCTGTCGCTTTTGGCGACACTGAAACTAGTAAACCTACTTATGGTACCCGCACTCAAAGCATCTTAACGTTGCGCAAAGAGAGAGATACGGGAGCAAACTATAAGGCGAATATTATTAGCCGAGAGTTTGATAATCACTGACAATGACTGTTAGTAGATAATAAAAAACACCCACGGTAATTGCTAACATTCTAGCTACTATCGTGGGTGTTTTGCATCGTACTATTAAGTGACTCATTACATAAGCAAATGATTATTTTGCTCAGGAATGATCAGCTCTTGCTTTAGGGGGAGTTCGCGTACCAATTCTTGCAAGGCACGACGATAAACGCCTCGTTTAAAGTGAATCACTTGTCCGAGTGGATACCAGTAGCTGACCCATTGCCAATGGTCAAATTCAGGTTTCCCTTCATCAAAGCGGATATGTTGAGTATTTGGCTCATCTAAGCGTAGCAAAAACCATTTTTGTTTTTGCCCAATACATAAGGGATGCTGACCATGACGTACATAACGTTTTGGCAAACGATAGCGCAACCAGTCTTGCGTGACTGCCAATAAGTCTACGTGACGCGGATGTAAGCCGACCTCTTCCCAGAGCTCGCGATACATTGCATCCATCGGCGTCTCCCCGCGGTCGATACCACCCTGCGGAAATTGCCAAGCGTTGTGACCAATACGTTTTGCCCACAGAACCTGCCCTTGTGTATTTGCCAAGATGATGCCGACGTTGGCGCGAAAGCCGTCTGCATCTATCATGACTAAACCTTTTAATTTGTTTAAAAATAGCTTGTTTTGACTTGAAACCGTGACAGCAATCGTAATTATTATAAGGTGATTGTTATCGATATTCGCTCAAAACAAGATTCATTACCGTTATTAAACCAAGAAACAAGCAAAATGTGTAACAGTATTTTGCTATAAAATGTTTCACGAGTTTTACCTTTTAAAATCAACTATTTATAAGCAGACTTTTGTAGGTTTTTTATACGGAATTTTTAGGCAAGTGTTGAAGAGTAGTAATAGGCGGATGAACATACATTATTTAATAAACTGTCGAAGTCCACTATTGCGATATTTATAAAGTGATAAAAGCACAGATTTCACTGGCGAGCTAACAGCAAAACAATGAGCCTATAAAATCTTGCTTTGGCTTATGCTACACTAGCTGGGCAATATATCATTCACACAATAATAATAGGCAATACGCCATTTAAAATAAGGAACATCTACAATGTCAGAATCAAAAGCAAGCGTCATATGGCAAGAGAATAAAGCCTTTATGGGTGTGTCACCATCAGGACATAATGTACAAATCGATGCTGATAAAGAAAAAGGCTCAAGCCCGATGGAGCTTATTTTGTTAGGACTAGGTGGTTGCGCCAGTTATGACGTCGTAGAGATTTTACAAAAATCACGCCAAGCAGTGACGGATGTACGTTGTGAGCTAACCGCCCAGCGCGCTGAAACCGTACCAGCGGTCTATACCGATATTCATATGCATTTCGTTGTCACTGGTCAAGGTGTCAAAGAAAAACAAGTCGAAAAAGCCATCCAGTTATCAGCAGAAAAATACTGTTCTGCCAGCCGTATGTTAGTAGCAGGTGGGGTCAATATCACCCATGATTTCGAAGTGGTTGCAGGCTAGGGACTTATATAATGATAAGTGCATTCTTTGAGTTGGTAACTGATAAAGTGGCATCTGCCATTTTAGCCATGGTGGTAGCAAGCTTACTGCCATGGGTGGTGTCAATCGTTGCAAAAGTATCTGGTGGCTTCAGAATCAGAAATAATGCACATCCTCGCGAATTTTTTCAAAATGCGACAGGCATGGCAGCACGTGCTAATGCAGCACAACAAAACAGTTATGAAACCTTGCCAGTGTTTTTGGCGGCGGTGATAGTTGCTATGCTGTTCTTTGTACCGCAGTCGATTATCAACATATTGGCTTGGCTGTATGTGATGATACGAATTGGTTTTTGTGTGGCATATATTACTAACTTGGCAATGTTCCGCTCTATCCTCTGGGTATTATCAATAGCATGTTGTCTGATGCTATTTTATTTAGCGATACGAGTCAGCGTCTAGGGCATGCCCTCAATTCAAATGACAGTTATTTAAACGGATTAAAAATGGCTAAATTTTGCCAAACAGCGTCAAATCGCTTGCTAGTATCTCGATATTATCTACGCTATTTTTCTCGTTTAACGGCAATTTATCTCATTTTTATCTCCATTTTTGAAATGAGGACACACCCTAGTAAAAATACCCGTAACCGCCAAAACGCTCAAATACAAGCAAGTGATTAATCTCGTACGCTTGCTTGTAGGGCGCTAATAATAACCGCTTTATTTTTCTCTCGTTTAATACCTTCCCATACTGTCTGCGCCTCAACGTAGCCTTTGGTAAGCATACCTAGCCATTGCTTATAGCGTCCGACTAACACCACATCGTTCTTTGCTTCCCCTTCTAAAAACTTGATCTGATGCGCGATTAAATCCTGCCATAATAATGTAGCCGTACTCTCTCCGCTGTCAGTACTGTTTTCAGTATCACTATCAACCTGTGCCACTAAATCAGGACGTGTTACTGCGCCGCGACCTAACATTAAATGCTGTGTACCTGCTTGTGTCATACAGTTTTGCGCATGCTCAAAGTTCCAAATTTCTCCATTGGCAATGACTGGAATATCGAGCGCATTAAAGCTCTGGATTTTGTCCCAATAGGCAGGTGGCTTATAGCCTTGGGTTTTAGTGCGTGCATGAATGGTTAGCCAGTCGGCGCCACTGTCGTTAATTGCGCCGCGAATATCATCCATTCGGCTAGTATCGGTATAGCCTAGACGAATCTTAGCTGATACTGGTATGTCAGTGGGAACGGCTTGACGTACGGCACTGATAATCTGATACATGGTTTCAGGTTCATCTAACAATACAGAACCACCACGATGGCTATTGACCGTTTTTGCAGGACAGCCAAAGTTGATGTCGATAGCAGGCGCACCAAGCTCACAAGCGTACGCGGCGTTTTCTGCCATCAGCTGTGCTTCACTACCGAGTAGTTGAACATGAATGGGCGTACCAGAAGCCGTTTTGGCATCGTGATGTAGCTCAGGCACATATTTATAAAACACATGCGCAGGCAAGACGTGTTGAGTGATACGAATAAATTCACTAACTGACCAATCATAAGGACGACCCAAGTCAGACGCAATCTGCGTTAAAATTTGGCGCATTAATGGATCGGTCAAGCCCTCCATAGGTGCGAGAAGGCGGACGGGAGCTGCAAATAACTGATTAATAGTATTTTGACGCGTTTGAAGTTGCTGGCTATTATTCATGCTGGTGATTCACTGCTAAAGGGTCGTTATAAGAGAGATTGAATAAAACTTGAGACTGATAGAGGTAGAGAGTAATTAAGTATTGCCAAAAATCACTTTTTTGCCCGTCTGCAATCCTGATATCAGGTCTTTAATATTATGAATATCCAAATTACTTTGCGCACGCGTGCAAGCAACGTAGAGCAAACGCAGCTCTTCTGGACTGACCTTAACCGCATTGGTGGTCACATCGTAGTAAAAATCATCATCTAACTGTACTTTCCCCCATTCGAGCCCTTTGGCTTTATGCGCGGTAGAGATGACATAGTCAGCGTTTTCAATGCTGGTCAGACTATTGACCGCTTGACTCAAGACATTGGTACCGTGGTCATCGACCAGTTTGACCAGTGTTTTTAGATCACTACCTTCGTTAGTCTCAGCGTACTCTTGCACATCACTCCAGTTATAAAAATACGCCAGCTCAGGTACACCGTAAGCTGATTTACCATTTTTTAAGTTTTCGGCTGCCTGACAGAATTTGAGCATACGGTCGGTATCTGCTTGTAATGCCACTCGATGCCCGTGCTTTAAACCTGTCAACAGCTGCGACATGGCAGCCGCATTGGTACGGCATAAAATAGCATCTTTTTTACTATGTACCATGCCCTTATCGGTAGAGGACTGTTTATTCGGATTGCCTTTTAGCGGTACGTCTTCTTGTAGTGCTTTTAATAAGGTATTGGCCACTTCTGCAATCGGCTCACCAAAGCGAAAAGACTGCGTCAATAATGTCTGCGGTAATGGCAACTTTTTCATCGCATTGACCGCGCCGCGCCATTCATAAATCTGCTGATGGGCATCACCCACATAGATGACTTGTCTCGACTGCTGGGTCAAGATACCCATCATCAATGGGTCGGCATCCTGTGCTTCATCAAATAAGATGAAGTCCGCTGGAATACTGGGCTTAGACAACGCCCAAAGCTTGAGATAAATATCATGGCCAATACCAGCAGGGTGACGCGCATCAATCGACTGTAACCAGCGCTGCTCGACAGCAGGGTAGAGCATCTCGCGGAGCTGCTCTGCATCTGAGTCATCGAGCCAGCTTGGGAACAGTATGTGCCTTGGCGCAGGGTAGCTGGCATGTGTGCTACAGAAATTACTTACTGCATCGCTGACGAACCGAGATAATCGTGCGGGTGTCAGCGTAATGTATTTATTAACCCCATCCATTTGTCGACGCACTTGTACAGGCTGTAGTCCCAAATCATCACCAAGGCGTTTAGGTGAAAAGCGCGGCAGAGATAGCTTGGCGGTAATATCACGAGCAACATGACGATAAGCTAATGAGTGAAAAGTACGACACTCTACATGCGGCGGAAACTTTGAACGAGCATCATTGGCGATCGCTTTGTTAAAGGCTAGATACAGTCCGCGGCCACGTAAGCGCTCACCGATTAGCTTGAGCGTCGTTGTCTTACCGGCGCCCGCATAAGCGACCACTTTAAACGACTTGTGATCCATCGCCATATTCAGCGCGCTCAGCTGCTCGTCAGTGGGATCGCTCATATAAGCTGGCATAGATGCGGACATAATAAAGCTACCTAAATACAAAAATTGATTAAAAACAAAAGGGGCAAAAAAAGCCACTGGGTAAACAATGGCTTATAGATGATGGTGATGCTAAAACGTGATAATAAGCAATCAGCTTACTAATGAGGCAAGAATAAAACGGTGTAATGGTAGTTTAACGCATAGCTATATGTAATCAATAACTTTATTTTAGTCTAGATTAGACTGGTAAGTGTTTTATTCTTTGTCTGTCGACACGAGAGTAGGACTAGGCTCTTCTTTGATTAGAATCTTCGCCAAAAACAAACCAAGCTCAAACAACAACCACATCGGAATCGCTAGCATGAGCATCGATACGCCATCTGGCGGCGTGACAACAGCAGCCACAGCAAAACAACCCACAATGATATAACGACGTTTTTCTTCTAAGCTCTGAATGGAGACAATACCTGCCAATATCAATAGCAAAGTGACGACTGGAATCTCAAAGGTTAAGCCGAATACCATAAATAATTTTAAGGCAAAACTGAGATAGCTGTCGATATCCGTCATGGGTAGTACGTTTTGCGGGGCAAACATGATAAAAAACTTTAAGACCCCTTTGAGCACAATAAAGTAAGAAAAAGCCACACCAGCATAAAATAAAAATATAGAAGATAGCAGTACTGGAATCGCGATTTTCTTTTCTTTTTTATACAGACCGGGCGCTACAAATGACCAAATTTGATAAAGAATGTAGGGCATTGCCAAAAACGCGGCTACGAATACGGTCAGACGTATCGGAGCCATAAAGTTTGACGTGATATCAGTGGCAATCATGGTCGAGTTGGCAGGTAACTGCGCAACTAGTGGATCAGATAACAAGTTATATAGCTCGCGCGAATAGCCGACCAAGCCTAAAAATATTATCAGTACCGCCACACATATTTTGATCAAATGCCGACGCAGCTCAATCAAATGCTCGGTAATAGGCATATCAGCCAAAGGGCTTAAGACGTCATCTGATGATTCGTTTTGAGTGCTATCAGTTGTTGCTTTATCGTCTTGATCAATAACGTCTTGGTCAGTAATGGCAGAAACAGCGATTTTCTCTTGACGACTTTTTTTGCGCTTGAATAATGACATCAATCAGTCTCCTGCTTATGGTCAGAAGTCTGCATGTTGGCAGGACTGTTGAGTAGAGCGTCCGCTTTATAGTTTGGCACATATGGCGGCATTGGGAGCCGACGTGCTTTGTCATAAGCACCAAGTCGAAACCACATGTTTTCCCATGGACGGGTAGTGATGGTCTGAACAACTGGCGCTGCCTTGGCGTTGTCACCTATATTTGCATCACCTACATTTGCATCATCCACATCGTCACCGCTGTGACCGCGCTTCGATAAGTGACCATTTTCTAATGTATCTGGCTGCTCTTCAGTGGCATAAGCATAGTCGAATGCTTTTGGCGTGGCTGGTTGCTGCTTTTGTGTGCGGTTATTTTCATGAGCTTCGTCACCCTTACTATTTTCAGCATTCGTAGATGCTTCAGAAGCTATCGAAGCAGGACTATGTGAGCTTTCAAAAGCTTTCATATTGCCGCGCATTTCAGCCATTTCACGCCTCATCTCAGCTTCGGTCTGGCGAATTTTGGCGAGCTCTTTCTGCATTTGCTGACGCGTCTCAGCCAAGTCAAGCTCAGCCTCTATTTCAGACTGCAATGTTGAGACTGTACGGCGAATTTTGGCGTACCATTGCCCAGCCGTGCGCGCTGCCTGCGGCAGTTTTTCTGGGCCCAGTACGATTAGGGCGATAACGCCGAAGAGAAGTAGTTCAGAAAACCCGATATCAAACATAATGGTCCGATGTCACTGTTTAGATGCTATACGTTATGCTTATCATCAACCTTGGTGGTTGAGCGCTCTTCAGTGTGTGCCGTCGCATCGTGGTCAAGAACCGCGTGTTTTTTGGCATGCTCTGTATTTTCATCTTTAACAGCTTCTTTAAAACCTTTGACAGCACCGCCCAAATCTTTACCAGCATTTCTGAGTTTTGAGGTGCCAAACACGACAATGACAACGACCAATAGTATCAGCCAATGTGTAATAGAAAAACTACCCATAATGGTATCCTTGTGACTTGGTTTTGTGACCTAGTTTTGTGACTTGGTTTTCAGTCTTTATATGCCTGCTTTTAGTTTGCAAAAAGGTTTATCTAGCAAACAAAAAGCATCGACATATAATGCGAGATAAAACAGAGCTATATTATAACCTGCACTTATTACAAATAGGTGAAAGCAACAATAATCAAATAAAATAGACGTTTATTTTTTATTTAGGCTTATCTAGCGGCTTTTTCATCGATACCGGATAACCCAAAACGTCTGCCTAGCTCGTTTAACACGGCATCCGACTCTATATCAAACCATGCTAGCCCAACCAAGGTATGGAACCAGACATCGGCGACTTCATAGATCAGCTCATGACGAGCTTCATCATAGCTTGCTTTGTCTGTACTCTCATCACAGTTAGCAAAATCTTTGGCAGCGATGATACTCTCTGTGCTCTCTTCACCGACTTTTTCTAATATCTTATTTAATCCTTTGGCATACAGACTGGCCACATAAGAGCTGTCGGCATCGGCTTGTTTACGCTCTGCTAATACGCTATCAAGCTGCTGTAAGACAGAGGCTTTATCGACTTGCGCTTGAGCTGTATCAGGTTGTGCTTGGATGGTATCAGAGTCAGTATTCGCGCCAGTGTTTTCAATTTCATGAGTGTCGCTAGTAGATTCATGAGAATGATAAATATCCGCAGGGTCTTTCAATACTTTATCGACGGTTTGCCATTCAGGCGTTTGACCTGATAAATCCAAACGCTGATAAAAGCACGACTCGCGTCCTGTATGGCAAGCAATGCCGCCAGCTTGAGTGACACTAAGCACAATCACATCTGCATCACAGTCTAGACGAATATCATGCACAGTTTGTGTATGACCTGATGACTCACCTTTATGCCACAGTTTGGCACGTGAGCGCGAAAAATAAACCGCTGTCTGTGTTTGTGCAGTGAGCTGTAATGCTTCTGCATTCATCCACGCCATCATCAAAATACGACCTGTCTGATGATCTTGAGCAATTGCAGGAATCAAACCATCATCATTAAAAGTTACGGCAGTCAGCCAAGCAGGTAAAGTCATAATGTATTTGTCGTCTTATAGGTAGAAAGTGAAAAAGAGTGATAAGCAATTATACTACTTATGATTAAAGCGGGGAGATTATCTGAAATGCTCTGCAATATGCTGACAGCTAGCAATATGATGTCAACTAAATGTGCTATAGAGTGCAACTATGCTAAATGACAGCATACTATTTATAACAAGCGATTCTACAGTCTAAATAAATGCGGATACAACGCTTCTTTGATCGTATTATCAAGCTTAGTCACTTTATTGAGGTTAAAGTCGTAACCTCGAAAGTGCTGGCGCGCTTTTGCTACTATCTCGCCCGTGTGCATCCGCGTGACCTTTAGGATTATATTACCGCCATTATCATATATTGGCTCAACACCAACTTCAAATAACAGCTCTTCTCGTACGCGGATACGGCTCACAATATCTAGCTGCAATTTATCAATAATCAAGCCTTGATGGTCTGCGTTGATTTCTTTGATACCTTTAGCGTATAGAAATCTTAGCCGTGCTTCGGACAATAGCGCTGTCAGAGATTCGACCGTCATATGCTGTCCTGCGTCGGCTTCCGTATGACGTACACGCATCACTGTCTCAAAAACAAACAAGTCGTCGTCGAATACTAACTCTTGTTTTGACACACTATCTCCTAGAGTGATGGCCAAAGATTATTCTATTTATCGTGCTGTAGGTTATCAGCACTGTTATCGTTATGACTATACATTACAGTCTAAGTATTCATGGTAAATAAGCTGTTTTAATGGTGTTTATATGAAGATATAGCTTAGTCTCTACTTAAGCACAGCTTAGGCTGACATTCAATCTATTTGGATAAAAATCAGCCGTTTTATTGGTGCTTTTAGGAGAGCCGCTATCGCTTATTTGATGCTGATTACTTGTCTATATTGACTACTAAAACCTCGCCAAAACTTTACTTGGCAAAACAAGGCACTATCTGCTAAAATAGCGCCTCCCACCTCGAGGCAAATAGAGGTTTAGTGGTTATTTATATAACGATTATTCAGCATGACTATTTGACGACCAGGTTCTAAAACAGAAAAAGAGGCAAATCATCATGAAAGTTAAGATGAAAACCAGAAGCGGCGCAGCTAAACGCTTCAAAAAAACAGCGAATGGCTTCAAGCGTAAGCAAGCATTCAAAAGCCATATTTTGACCAAGAAATCAGCTAAGCGTATTCGCCAATTGCGTGGTCTTAAGTTGGTGCACAAGTCTGACGAAGCAGCAGTTCGTCGTATGTGCCCATACATTTAATAGCCTACCGTCATCTATCTTTGATTGAAAATATTTGACTTTGCAATATGACAATGATGTTTATTATTTAACGGCATCATCACTCGCTTAACAGTGATTAAAAAATCTTGGAGTAAATTATGGCCCGTGTAAAACGTGGTGTACAGGCAAATCGCCGTCACAAAAAAATCTTAAAGCGCGCAAAAGGCTACTACGGTGCCCGTTCACGTGTTTACCGCGTAGCGGTACAGGCAGTGACCAAAGCTGGTCAATATGCTTATCGTGACCGTCGCAACAAGAAACGTACTTTCCGTCGTCTTTGGATCGCACGTATCAATGCTGGTGCACGCTTAAACGGCTTAAGCTATAGCCGCTTCATCAATGGCATGAAAAAAGCAAACATCGCAATCGATCGTCGCGTCCTAGCAGACATCGCTATGCATGATGCAGCGACTTTCACAGCATTGGTCGAAAAAGCAAAAGCGGAATTGGCCTAAATATTAACCGTCCTTTAGGTATGATGCTTTTAAATAATTATTTATAAGCAATTGTCTAAATGGATAGGACTAATATTGATTAATAGTATGATATTAATAAAAGCTACCGCTGGTCGGTGGCTTTTTTTATATTAAATTATTTTAAGCGTGCTCTATATTGAACTTTGTCTAGCAAAAATACGCTTATCATCGTCTAAATATTCAAGCCATTCTTATAACCAGCCTTTATATTAATCTTTTATATAAACATAACTGGATAAATGGTTTGCAATATTTGGTCAAATCCCTACAATTAATAGTCCGTTCAAATCAGGAATAATGCGTCTTATGACTAACCCTGCTGCCACCAACGACTTGTCGGCGCTACCGACCTTGTCTTCAGAGCTTAATGAGCTTAACGAAGCTCAGCTTACCGAATTTGCGAGTGCTGCTGAAGCTCTAATCTTACAAGTAACTGATGCGCGTACACTGCAAGATTTGCGTGTGCAATTGACTGGTAAAAAGAGTCCGTTAACGGGCTGGTCAAAGCAGATGGGCAAGCTCGATGCTGATGATAAAAAAACTTATGGCGGCTGGTTGCATCAAGTGCGTAGTCGCATTCAGCAAGCACTGACAGACCAGCAGCAGCAACTAGAAGTCGCAGCGCTCAATGCCAAGTTGGAGGCCGAGAGCATTGATATTACCTTGCCTGCTCGCGGTGGTCAAAAAGGTCATCTGCATCCAGTAACCATGATTACTCAGCGTATGCAGCAGTACTTTATTCAAGCGGGCTTCAATGTCGCAACTGGCCCCGAAGTCGAGAGCGACTACTATAATTTTGAAGCGTTAAATATCCCGTCGCACCATCCTGCGCGCGCGATGCATGACACCTTTTATTTTGATGCGCATTATCTATTGCGTACGCATACCAGTCCTGTCCAGATTCGTACCATGGAAAAAAATGAGCCGCCGATTCGCATCATTTGCCCAGGTCGTGTTTATCGTAACGACTCAGATCAAACACATTCGCCGATGTTCCATCAGCTAGAAGGCCTTATGGTCACTGAGTCGAGCACTTTTGCTGAGCTAAAAGGTTTAATCAGTGAGTTTCTAGAAGCGTTTTTTGCCAAAGAGCTGACCGTACGTTTCCGTCCGTCGTTTTTCCCATTCACTGAGCCGTCTGCAGAAGTGGATATCTTAGATGACAATGGCAAGTGGCTTGAAGTAATGGGCTGCGGCATGGTGCATCCACAAGTATTGACTAATTGCGGTATCGATAGCGACAAATACACTGGCTTTGCTTTTGGTATGGGTATCGAACGCTTTGCGATGCTGTATTACGGTATTGATGACTTGCGCTTGTTTTTCCAAAATGACGTGCGCTTCTTAAAGCAATTTGGCTAGAGTTTTTTTTATAGCTATATAGTCAGTTCAAGATAATTTAGATCCAAGGAAAGTGAGTGAAAGTGCTACAAATCGTAGACTGAGCGAGCCTGACGCTGTATCTAATTTATATAGGATTGACTATAGCAAATGAATTCGCCAAGCTTTACTCCAACATCTTTATTATAAAATTCTGATCCGAGATATTTATGAAAATTAGCGAACAGTGGCTACGTCAGTGGGTAAACCCTACAAATACTAGCGAACAGTTAGCCGAACAGTTGACTATGGCAGGTCTTGAGATTGATGATCGCTATGCAGTTGCCCGTGCTTTTAGCGGTGTGGTTGTCGGTGAAGTCATCAGCGTTGAGCAGCATCCTGATGCAGATAAATTACGTGTTACTCAGGTAAATATCGGTGACGCTGAGCCATTACAAATTGTCTGCGGCGCGCCTAACGTGACCGTCGGTATGAAAGCACCGGTTGCTACCGTTGGTGCGGTATTGCCAAGCGATGATAAGAAAGGGTTTAAAATCAAAAAGAGTAAGCTACGCGGTGTGGCCTCAAATGGCATGCTATGTGGCGCTTCTGAAATTGATTTAGTCGATGATATAGATGGCTTGCTTGAGTTGCCTAAAGATGCACCAGTTGGTACAGATATTCGTGAATATCTAGGTTTAGATAATCAAATATTGGATATCTCAATCACCCCAAACCGTGGTGATTGCTTTAGCGTACGTGGTATCGCTCGTGAAATATCTGTCATCAACGATTTATCTGTACAAATGCCAGAAATCTCGGCCAATACTGCTGGCACTGCTGCAACGCCGGCTGTGACAGTTGATGCAAAGGAAGCGTGCCCTCGCTATCTGTTGCAGTCGATTCACAATATTGACCGTAGCATCGATACTCCAAAATGGATGCAAGATGCGCTGGTACAATCAGGACTACGTTCACACAACTTCTTGGTCGATGTGACCAACTATGTGTTGATGGAGTTGGGTCAACCGCTACATGCGTTTGACGCAGACACGATCGAAGGTGATATCGTGGTACGTTTGGCACAGCCTGATGAAACCATTACTTTGCTAAATGAGCAAACCGTTACCTTGACCGGTGATGAGCTTGTGATTGCTGATGATAAAGGTGCCTTGGCACTGGCTGGTATTATGGGTGGTCAGCGTAGCAGTGTCACTGATAGCACTACCAATATCGTTGTAGAAAGTGCTTTCTTTAATCAGCTAGCTATCGCTGCGCGCGCACGCCGTTTCGGGCTACATACGGATGCATCACAGCGTTTTGAGCGTGGCGTCGACTTTGAATTACCAGCATTGGCGTTGGCACGAGCTTGTGATTTAATCACCAGTATTACTGGCGGGGAAGCAGGTCAAATAGTCACGGCCGAAAACCTTGAGCATTTGCCAGCACGTGCACCGATTACATTGCCAATCGCGAAAGTGCGTGATGTCATTGGGATTGATATTGAACCAACTGAGATGGTACGTATCTTGACCCAACTGGGTTTTGACGTAGAGCAGCAGAGCGATTCACTAGTTTGCAAGCCGCCATCTTACCGTTTTGATATGAGTATCCGCGAGGATTTAATCGAAGAGATTGCTCGTATCTATGGCTATGACAATATTCCAAGCGTCCTGCCACATTTACAAGTAAGTATGGATTATGATGATACTGCGGATTTGACCCATGAGATGAAGCTCGCATTGGTCGACAACGGCTATATGGAAGCGATTAGCTTTAGCTTTAGTGATGCAAAACTAGAAGCATTGCTTGATGACGAAGCGCTAGGGGAGGTGTTGGCACTGGCAAACCCTATCTCTAGTGATTTAGCCGTTATGCGTCGTACTTTGCTATCGAGCCTATTGCCTTGCGTGCAATATAATTTAAATCGTCAGCAGCCGCGCGTACGTTTCTTCGAGACAGGTCTTAGCTTTGTTGGACAAAGTATTAGTGACTTAGTGCAAACGCCAAGTATTGCGTTGGTGGCAGTTGGTGATATATGGAGCGAACAAGCGTATCAGAACCGCGCCTTAGATTTTTATGATCTAAAGCATGATATTGAGCAGCTATTGCCAGCACAAATCGATAGCGCACGTATCCGCTACGAGCGTAGTACGCTGAGCTTCCTGCATCCAGGACAAAGCGCTGAGTTATATATCGATGATGTATATGTTGGTTGGTTGGGTCAGTTGCACCCAAATACTGCTAAGCAGTTAGATCTGCCGACTACCTGGGTCGCTCAATTGTCACTGGCACCGCTATTGACGACTGCACGTGAGCAGCATGCTATCACTACACCAAGCAAGTTCCCACAAGTACGCCGTGATATTGCTATCTTAGTAGACAGTGACATCAGTTTGCAGACACTAGAGACAACGGTGCGAACTGCGGCAGGTGATTTGTTGACTGATCTTTGGTTATTTGATGTCTATCAAGGTGACAAAGTACCAGAAGGTCAGCGCTCACTAGCGTTTGCACTAATATGGCAAGACAGTACGCAAACGTTGTCTGACGAAGCCGTCAAGACTGCCACAGATAAAGTGGTACAAGCGCTAACTGACCAGCATTCTGTACAGCTGCGCGACAGCTAACATTTAGTAAGTATTATACCCAATGCTCTGTAGTCTTTTTACCATGAGGCTACGGAGCATTGCTATTCATAGAATAAGTTAAGTGGTTATTAATAAAGGATTTTAATGAAGACTTTGTTAAAAAACAGTCAAAAAACCTTTATAATAGCTAGCCTTAACCCTCATACCGCTAAACCATGATATTCGACATCACGACATAGCATAGGAGTCGTACTGTGAGCACCTTAACCAAATCTGACATGATTGAGCATTTGATGAGTCACCTAAACCTAACACGCCAAGAAGGCCGCTGTCTGGTGGAGAACTTTTTTGATGAGCTGTCAGAGAGTTTGATTGATGGCAAAGAGGTCAAGCTTTCAGGCTTTGGCAACTTTGAGCTTAAAGATAAAAACAGCCGTCCAGGCCGTAACCCGAAAACAGGGGAGCCTGTTGCAGTATCCGCACGCCGTGTGGTTACTTTCAAAACAGGGCAGAAATTTCGTCAGAAGGTTGACGAGCGTTTGTTTGATAGCTAATACCTAGTTTGGCACTGCGCTGAACGATAGTGTGTCTGTTTTATCGTGAGTTTATAAGAATGCTAGTGCGTATTTGCACTTAGTTATTTTTGCGTACATCTATATATTTCGATATTGCAGCACGCATCGCATATTAGGGTTATCTATAAAGTAGAAACCTACTAAAATCATAAATGATAGACATAAAAAAAGAGAGCATAGGCTCTCTTTTTTTTACTACAGTTTATCTATTGTATGAACAATAAATTACTGAGCTTCTTCAACTACTACTTCGTCAGAAGCTTCAACAGCAGCAGTATCAGTTTCGCTAGCTACGTCTACGCTAGTGGTGTCGCCGTCTACAGGAACTTCAGCGTCCATTTCGTCAGTAGCAGTTGCTTCTTGAGCATCAGCGATGTCAGCTTCAGCGTCAGCAACAGCAGCGTCAGCATCAGCAGGGATAGCTTCACCGTCAGCAGCGCCTTCAGCTAGCTCTTCTTGTGCGTCTTGCACTTCTTCTTGCGCGTCAGATAAATCTTCAGCAGCGTTTTCTTTGCTGCTATCACAGGCAGTAAGGCCCATAGTTGCAGTCATGATACCAGCTAGAGCAAGTAATTTAAGTTTCATATGGTTTTCTCCGGAAAAATGAAATGAGCAGTAGCAGCAACAAAGGTCGAAATCCGAGATTTCTCAGAATTCAACTAGTCTTAGTCGCAGCTACTCAGCTTCCACGCATTCTATAGGTTTTCTAAGTAAATAGAAATAGCCTGTACAATTAAGTAACAATAAAATTTAAAATAATATTTTACTTTGGCTATCCGATATACTTTTTAATACAAGAGGCTAGATTAATCGACGTATAATCAATGACATCAGAGGGATTAAGACCTCTTTTGGTTCTCATTTTTTGTCTCGAATTGTTGATATTAGCCCCGTTTTTATGGGTAAGAATTGAATTAAATAGTCCGATTATGGTCCTATATTACATAAATCCTAGTTAAGTTAGCAATTTTATAGGTTTCTACTTGCTTTTAGGATAGTAGACTAGGTCATAGCGTGAGTTAACTGGTCAAATAACATATAACATAAGTAAAGATTAATAGAAGTAGTGGCTAATAGAGATAGTAGTTAATAGAAATAGTGAATCAATCTATATTTGAGGAATAGAATTATGAAATGGCAAGGTAGACGAGGTAGCTCTAATGTGCGCTCTAGCACAGGTGGCGGTAAGATGATCGGCGGTGGTATTGGGGGTATCATTATCGCTGGTATTTTATGGTTGGTATTTGGCGTAAACCCAATGACCGCATTACAGACAGGTCAAGCGGTTACAGGTGGTAGTAGTGAATCATCTACTGAGCTGGCAACCAGCACAGACCGAGACACGCAGTTTGTGAAAGTTGTACTAGCAGATACAGAAGAAGTCTGGCATCAAATCTTTAATGAAGCTGGTAGTACTTATCAAGAACCGTCATTGATTTTGTTTAATGGTCAGGTCAGCTCAGCATGTGGTAGTGCTAGCTCTGCAACCGGTCCATTTTATTGTCCAGGGGATCAGACTGTTTATTTGGATACGTCATTCTTTGTAGAGATGCGTCAGAATCTTGGTATTTCAGGCGATCAGCAAGGCTCTGGTGGTGAAGAGAACCAAGGCAAGGCTGGCGATTTCGCACAGGCCTACGTGATAGCGCATGAGGTCGGTCATCATGTTCAGACGCTACTGGGCATTAGCCAACAGGTCAATGAAGCTCGTCAGCAAGTGACCCAAGCACAGTCCAATAAGCTATCAGTATTGCAAGAGTTGCAAGCGGATTGTTTTGCTGGTGTATGGGCACAGCGCAATCAAGAGCGTGTACAGTTTTTAGAAGCTGGAGATCTTGATGAAGCGGTGAATGCAGCTAGTCAAATTGGTGATGATCGTCTAGCGAAAGCGAGTGGTGGTGCAGTAGTGCCCGATAACTTTACTCATGGTACCAGTCAACAACGTGTCGAATGGTTCACCCGTGGTCTAGAAAGCGGTAATGTACAATCTTGCGATACGTTCAGCGGTGCACTTTAATGGCCATATGTATTAATAACTGTGTATTTGACTAATGATGTATTTCTAATAATAATGTTTTTGATTATAAGTCTAGCGCATGGACTTATAATCAAAATTAAGACATAAAAAAGTCTGCAACGAATTGCAGGCTTTTTTATCATCTTTTATCTGATATTACTCAATCAATTGTCAAATAATATCAGCGTAGAAAGATTTAGTTGTTGTCAAGAACATAACCACCAGCACCGCCAATCGCTGCACCAGCCAATGCGCCACGAGCGATATCTTTGCTGTCGCCTTTGCTTCTAATAAGAGCACCAGCTGCTGCGCCAGCGGTAGCACCTTTAGCTGTATTGCTCATACCGCTATAAGAGTTACAACCAGTCATGATTAGGGCTGAGCTAGTAATTGCAGTCATTGCGATCGTTTTAGCAAATTTCATATTATCACCTATTAAGTCATCAAGTTTAAAATACAATACCTTCAAAATACTGTGTCCATGATATTTTCAAGTATATTCCTACTGTCTGTCATAATAGTCGGTTACTAATAATATAGTCGTAGTAAAAGCGCTAAACTTTGCAAACGAGATGTAAGCGATGTTGCCGTACTGTATCATCACCAATAGCTGTAAACGACAGAAGGAATTACATTTTAATGGGTTTAACTATTAATATTTTGATGCTGTCATAAAAAAGACTACCTATAGGTAGTCTTAATTTCAAATCAAAGCTGAATATGTTTAACAAGTTAACTAAGAATTAGTTTTGTGATTTACGCTTCATTTGCTCAAAGAATTCATCATTGGTTTTCGCTTCTTTTAGGCGATCCAATAAGAACTCAGTGGCTTGTACGCCATCCATCGGTTGAAGCAGTTTGCGTAAAATCCATACTTTACGCAGCTTGTCTTCGTCCAATAGACGCTCTTCGCGGCGTGTACCAGATTTTTTGATATTAATCGCAGGGAATACACGTTTTTCAGCCAAGTCACGCTCAAGCGTAATCTCTTGGTTACCCGTTCCCTTAAACTCTTCAAAAATGACGCTATCCATCTTACTGCCAGTATCAATCAATGCACTGGCAATAATGGTCAAACTACCACCTTCTTCCACGTTACGCGCAGCACCAAAGAAACGTTTTGGACGTTCTAGAGCATTGGCATCCAGACCACCGGTCAATACTTTACCTGACGACGGAATGACCGTGTTATAAGCACGTGCTAGACGCGTAATTGAATCAAGTAAAATCACCACGTCTTGCTTATGTTCAACCAAACGCTTGGCTTTTTCGATGACCATTTCAGCCACTTGTACGTGACGCTGTGGCGGCTCATCAAAAGTAGAAGCAACCACTTCACCGCGTACTGTACGCACCATCTCGGTGACTTCTTCTGGACGTTCATCAATCAATAATACGATTAAATAGCATTCAGGATTATTACGAGTGATTGATTGTGCGATGGTCTGTAGCAACATCGTTTTACCCGCTTTTGGCGGTGCAACGATGATAGAACGCTGACCTTTACCAATCGGAGCGATTAGATCGATGATACGACCAGTCAAATCTTCAGTGGTTCCGTTACCAAGCTCAAGTTTTAAATGCTCAGTTGGGAATAGGGGTGTCAGGTTCTCAAAGATAAGCTTATGACGTGAGCGATCTGGCGTATCAAAGTTAATCTCGCCGACTTTCAATAATGCAAAATAACGCTCAGAATCTTTTGGTGGACGAATCGTACCAGCGATACTGTCACCAGTTTTTAGACTGAAACGGCGAATTTGGCTAGGGCTGACATAAATATCATCAGGACCGGCTAAATATGAGCCTTCTGATGAGCGCAAAAATCCAAAACCATCAGGAAGAACCTCAAGTACGCCGTCACCATAAATGGCTTCACCGTTACGCGCATGGGTTTTTAAAATAGCAAAGATAATGTCCTGTTTACGGCTACGAGCCATATTATCAAGACCCATTTCTTTGGCGATAGCCAATAGCTCAGCGATTGATTTTTTCTTTAATTCAGTAAGATTCATAGATAGGTCATTAGCAATTGATCAGATGAGAGATGCCATTAGCAGCACAAGTCACGACAGTGATTAAAATAACGGTAATATGATGATATGGGTGTGTGCACAGCGCTGTAGTTTATGTAGTTTTGGTTTTATATGTCTGCTTATGTACGCATTGCCATCATTGGAGGCAAGGTAATAAGAAATAAGGATAAAAAAGGCTACATAAGAGTCTGCGTCAAAAACTCAATATCAGTAATTGCGTTTAGTCATTTTGTTCAGCAATGGTGTTTATAATGACGATTGTGTTTTTGTTGATAAACACGAGGAGAATAGCGACAAGATACTTAGGAAAACAGTTGGTTTTCTCTTGTCAGCAGACTATACGGTCTTCACAATAGCGTTGTCAATAAATTTTGCCAAAAAAGTCACATTATCGAGTTTTTTGCACAAAAAACAAGCAAAAAAGCCACTATCTTAGTCAGATAATGGCTTTCTCGGTTATTCTATTTTACCCGCTCAAGGTAACCTAGAGCGAGCAAATGTAACTTATAAATGCTTGTCTAATACTTTAGCCAATTCAGCTTTTGGCTGTAGGCCCATTACTGAATCAACTTTTTCGCCATCTTTGAATACAAATAGCGTTGGGATGTTACGAATACCGAAACGGCTAGCCGCTTGTGGGTTGTTGTCTACGTCTACTTTAACGATTTTAACTTTACCTTGGTACTCAGTCGCTAGATCTTCTAAAATAGGAGCAATGGCTTTACAAGGACCACACCATGGCGCCCAGAAGTCTACTAGTACAGGTACGTCTGATTGTAGAACGTCTTGATCAAAGTCTGTGTCGGTAGTATGTACAATAAGGTCTGACATAATTTTATCTCTCTTGTTTTATTACTTCTATCACCACTCATCAACATATATATTGGTTTAATAATAAATCAGTTGGTGGTCAAAGAATTGTTTAGAAGGGGTGAAAATGTGCCATTATATTAACATGTTTGCCCTAATTTGACAGATACAGGCTGGTTAAATTGTTTAACAACTAGTATTAGCACAATAAATCGAAACGGTGCAGCACAAGAGTGTCTAATCTGTTATTTAATACGATTATCCTTATCAAAGTATGTATCTCAGCAAGGTAGAAGTCTTATGTTTACCTCGTTTATATAGTAGCTAGTGATTAGTAGCTAGCGATATTAATGACATTAAAAATCAGTCAAAGTTTTGCCCTTTTGTCCATATAACCGTTGCTCATAAAGTGGCTATCGTGCCAAATATAGCTATCATGTCCAAAAGATTAACCACCAAAAATCCTTATCTTAAAACCAATTTACATAAGTAGTTAAATTTATGCCTTTTACCGATGAAGAAGTTAATGCCCTCAATGCCCAAGAAGGCGCTTATCCGCTTGAGTTTTTCAAAAAATTTGCGCAAGAAATTACGGTTTATGAAGACGATGACATTTGGGTGGTTGATAAACCTGCAGGCCTATTAAGCGTCGATGGTAAAACACTCAAAGTCAGTCTGCTTGCTCGTCTTGAGCGCGCCAATCCAGCTGTCAAATTGATTCATCGTTTAGATATGGACACCTCGGGACTGCTTATTTTTGCAAAAAACGCAGCAGCGCAAACCAATATCAGTAAGCAATTCATCGAGCGTCTACCGCAAAAGAAATACCAAGCACGTGTTTTTGGTGAATGGGAGCAGGTCGGCGCAACTGGTGAGATATCAGTGCCAGTGCGCTATGAGCCAAGTACCAAACCGCGCCATATCGTCGACCACGACTGGTCAAAGCATGCGCTGACGTTATATGAAGTTGTGGCTCACGAAACCTGTAATGGCGAGGCAGTCACTCGGGTCATGCTAAAGCCAGTCACGGGCCGTAGTCATCAGCTACGCGTACATATGGTGCATGTCGACCATGTGATGATTGGCGATCCGATTTATGCTGAAGGTGCTGCACTAGAGATAGCCCCGAGGCTCAACTTACATGCACAGCAATTGCGTTTAAAGCATCCGGTACTGGGTGCTTGGATGGATTGGGAAAGTCCCTGCCCATTTTAAATCGTTAGATTTTACCGCTTGCGGTTAATAGATGCGATAAATGGCTCTAAAGCCAGCTATAAAATGCCAGTCATGCAAACACAAGGATGAAAGTATGCTTGATATCACCACTACCAAACAGGCCATCAAAAACCGCCTTAAAGGTAGAAGTTCAAAGACGGGTAAGGTAGCCGACTATGAAGTATTGATCATCGGTGCGGGTATTGCAGGTATTGGCATGGCTTGCCGTTTACAGCAACAGCAGCATAAAGGCTTATTCGGTCATAAAGCCCCAAAAAAGCAAAAGCAGGCAAAACCGACTAATAAGCAAAAACCTCCACAGCGCTTTGCTATCTTAGAAAAGCGTGCTGATTTGGGTGGTACATGGGATTTATTTACCTATCCTGGGATTCGCTCTGACTCTGACGCCCTGACCTTTGGCTATAATTTTAGGCCATGGCTTGATTATAGAATGCTTGCAGCAGGCGATGATATCAAGCGCTATATCGCCGATACGGCACACGAGTTTGGGGTGACCAAACATATCCATTATCAGCATGAAGTTCAGCAGATATCATGGTCTAGTGAGGATCAACAGTGGTCAGCGACCATCAAAAACCATGCAAGCGGTGAGATGTTTGTTAAGACTGCCAAGTTTATCGTAGGTGCCACTGGCTATTATGACTATGAGCAAGGCTATCGCCCTCACTTTGAGGGAGAAGAGAATTTCCACGGTCAAATCGTCCATCCACAGCACTGGAATAATCTAGACTATAATGATAAAAAAGTCGTCGTTATTGGTAGCGGTGCCACAGCGATGACGTTGCTACCTGCGCTAGTAGATAAAGACAGTAATCAGTGTGCACGTCATGTCACGATGCTACAGCGTACGCCGACCTATGTGGCGAGCGTGCCGGGTGATGACCATGCTATGGACTGGCTATCAGGCAAGTTTTCACCATTATCAAAAGAGCAGGCTTATACGGCACTACGCGCGCGCAACGTGTTACGGCAACAAGGCCTGTACAAAGTTGCGACTCATGCACCCAAGGTGATGAAAGCAGTCTTAAAAAATGGAGTAAAAAAAGAGTTAAAGGGTAGCGGCGTTGATAGCAACCATTTTATGCCTGACTATAATCCGTGGGATCAACGAGTATGCGCGGTACCTGACGGTGATTTATTCAAGGCCTTGCAGGACAAACGTGCAACAGTGGTAACCGATCAAATCAGCCACTTTACTGAGACAGGAGTTATGCTGCAATCTGGCCAGCATCTCGACGCTGATATCATCGTTACTGCGACTGGCTTAAAGCTACAGATGTTGGGCGGGGCTGTGGTATATATCGATGGTCAAGCTGTCGATATTGGCACGCGTATGACCTACAAAGCGGTCATGATAGAAGGCATACCTAATCTGGCAGCACTGTTTGGCTATACCAATGCTTCGTGGACACTAAAAATCGATTTGGCTTGTCAATATGTAGTGAGGCTGTTGGGGTATATGCATAAAAACCATTATCAAGTCGCCATGCCACAAGCACAGACTGACGATATGACAGCCTGTGCTCAAGCAGATACCGTGATGGGTTCGCTATCGTCTGGTTATGTCAGACGCGGCAAAGACGAGCTACCTAAGCAAGGCGATCGCTATCCTTGGTTCGTGACCAACAACTATTTAAGCGATCGAATCATGCTTAAGTATCGTAAGGTAAAAGACGACTGGTTACGGTTCAGTCGTTAGTATCTTGGTAATTATTGATGATGGTTGTCGATGAAATCGGCCACTTGCTTGCTTAACATCTGCCACAAGGTCTCTTGAGCGCTTTTGCTGCCCCATGCATTATGCGGACTAAAGATAACACGCGGATGGTCGCTGATATTGAGCAAAGGGTCATTATCGGCGATCGGTTCTTGTTCAAACACATCGCTAGCATAGCCGATGATTTGCTCATTATTAACCGCGTCAGTTAATGCCTGGCTATCAACGATGCCGCCACGGGCGACGTTGACAATGAGCGGTTGTTTAACCATTTTTGCCAGAGTATCTTTATTAATAAGATGCTCAGTTTGTTCGTTCAATGGGCAGTGCAGACTGATCACATCCGCACGCGCCAGCACTTCATCAAACGCGGTATAGTCGTCGCTGCGTGGTTCACGTCCTTGGTGCTCTGCCCACAGTACGGTCATACCAAAGGCACGAGCAATCTCGGTCACGCGCTTGCCGATAGTGCCAATACCGATAATACCTAATGTCTTATCTTCCAAATCAATCAGCGGAATATCCAGCAGGCAAAAATTACCGTTTGCCAGCCACGTGCCATCAGCGACTTTCTGATGATAATGAATACCAGCACGCATCGCTGTCAGCATGAGCATAAATGTGTGTTCGGGAACGCTTTTGACCGCATAACCAGCGACATTGAACAGCGCAACATCGTGCTTATCGCAAGCGGCTTGATCGACGTTGTTCATGCCAGTGGCAGTCAGTTGGATCAGCTTAAGTTTCGGTAATTGCTTTATCACCTCAGCACCAATTTGTACTTTATTGGTGATAATAATATCGGCGTCTTTGCAGCGCTCAATGATGACAGCCGTGTCTTTTGGCGTGTCGTTATAAGTGATGTAATCGCTCACACCTATTGGCGCTGGCAGGTCAATACCATCAGAAAACGTACCTTTATCTAAAAAAACGGCTTGCATGGCTAGTCCTTACTTATTGTTGTCTTATAGATAATTAGCGAATAAATGGCTATCGCATGATTTCTTATCGGCTTAATGTAGCACGTTGATATTTTTAGTCAAAAACGAATTGGCCAAATATCGATTGAATAGATATAAGCTGCTGTTGAAATAGGATAATCTGTATTATTTAACAATCGTATATTGGTCTGACATAGTATCGATTAAATAGCTGATAAAATCATAGCTATCGCAAGCTGCCTCTTGAAAAGTCAACTTAACGCACTCATCTACCCGCTAACGTTATATAATGGTTGGGCTGAACGATTGGCTTGATTGGTGTTGTGGCACTTCTTCTATGTCTTTTTGACATTTTATGATGTGAACAACCTTATTTAGCTATTGTTAGCCGCCATTGCTGTTTTCTAAGCTATCTATCTAAATTTCATTATCTGAGTACAAAAGACATCGCCTTATGACTATCTCTATTGCTTCATTGCACAGTACTGAATTCGCCGTTGGTCAACGTTATTTATCTGATACGGAGTCTGAGCTTGGCTTAGGTGTGGTCATCGATGTTGACGATCGGTGTGTGCATATTTTATTTCCGCAAAGTGAAGAGACACGCGTCTACGCAAAAAACTCTGCGCCATTATCGCGCGTGGTGTTTAAAGTAGGCGATAGCATCTACGATCAAGATGGAAAAAGCTATACGGTCAATGCCGTTGATGAAGTGATGGGCGTACTTAAATATGGCGTCGATGAGCACGAGCGCGGCATCATGGAAACCCGCCTTGCTGCCAATATCACATTGGCCAAGCCGCTTGAACGCTTGCTTGCTGGCCGTATTGAGCGCGGTGACTGGTATGAGCTGCGTCAAGACATCTTGCGCATGCAGTCAGCGCTAGCAGGCCACCCACTAAAAGGCCTAATGGGTGCACGTGTCGATATCATCGAGCATCAGCTATATATCGCACATGAAGTCGGTAAGCGTATCGCGCCGCGTGTATTATTGGCTGATGAAGTTGGCCTTGGTAAGACCATCGAAGCGGGCATGATTATTCATCAGCAGTTGCTAACGGGCAAAGCTGAGCGTGTGTTGATTTTGGTACCAGATAGTTTGCAGTATCAATGGATGATTGAGCTGCGTCGCCGCTTTAACCTAAACTTTGCCTTGTTTGATCTAGTGCGTACTGCGGCTATTAAAGAACACGATCCTGAACAAAACGTCTTTGCCACTGAGCAATGTATCATTGGTGGTATGGATCTATTGCTTGATCACCCAGACTTATATGACCAAGCGATGGATGCAGGGTTTGATTTATTGGTTGTTGATGAAGCGCATCATCTGCATTGGGATGAAGCACAGGGCGGCAATGATAAGTATGACTTGATTGCAGATTTCGCCGAAGAAACGCCAGGCGTGATGCTGTTGACAGCAACGCCAGAGCAGCTCGGTGCGCAAAGCCACTTTGCCCGTCTGCGTCTGCTTGATCCAGATCGTTTTGATGATTTAGATGAGTTTATCGATGGTCAAGAAGCTTTTGCAGAGACAGCAGCAGTTGCTGGTGTCTTAATAGAAGAAAAGCCATTGAATGAAGGTCAAATCGCTGCCTTAAGTAGCTTATTAGATATTAGTATTGAAGAACTATCTTCAATCAATGAAGATGAAAAACTAAGAACTCATGCACTAAATGAGCTATTAGATCGTCATGGTACAGGTCGTATTTTGTTCCGTAATACTCGTGAGAGCGTCAAAGGGTTCTATGGCCGTAGTAGCCAACCATATCCACTGCCACTTCCTGAGGCATGGAAAGACAGCTATCAAACCAATGGTAAGTTGCGTGAGCAGCTATGGGGCGAAGAAAACCAACCAGACGGTGGCTGGCTAGAAGATGATCCACGCGTTTCTTGGTTGATTGATATCTTACGCGGTGAGCTTAAGCATCAAAAAGTGCTATTAATCGCTCGTAGTGGGGCGACGGTAGAGAGTTTAGAAGCGGTATTGCGTCTGCATGCAGGTATCAAAACAGCTATCTTTACTGAGCAAATGACTTTGCTTGAGCGTGACCAAGCAGCTGCATTCTTTGCAGATAGCGAAGGCGCGCAGATACTACTATGTTCAGAGATTGGTTCAGAAGGTCGTAACTTCCAGTTTGCAAGCCAGTTAATACTATGGGATTTGCCTGCTAATCCAGATACGTTAGAGCAGCGTATCGGCCGTCTAGATCGTATCGGTCAGACGCAGCAAATTATGCTACATGTACCTTACGTACAAGGTACAGCGCAAGAGCGTCTGTATCAGTGGTATAACGATGCGCTGAACATGTTCAATCAGATATCGCCAACCGCACAAAGCGTACAAGAGCAATATATTCAAGAGCTTAAGCCAATGCTTGAGGGTGCTGATACTTCTGAGAACAATGTCATCTTGCAAGACATTATTGACGAGGCGCTACAGACACGTTTGGGACTAGAAGCACAGCTACAAGCTGGTCGTGATCGTCTGTTAGAGTACAACTCATGTCGTCCGCGTGTCGCAGGTCGTATCGCCGATGCTATGCGTGACTTCGATGGTAATAATTTGCTGCCGCACTTTATTGAGCGTTTCTTTGCCTCTGCCAATATCGATCACAACATTCAACGTGATGGCTCGTGGGTGATCGCACCTATCGATAGCACCGAGATCAGTGACTATATTGATGGTTTGCCACTTGGTGATGAAGACGGTATGACGTTGACCTTCGAGCGTGAGCAAGCGCTTCAGCGTGAAGATATCGAATTCATCACTCATGAGCATCCATTGATGCGGGCAATTTATGAGCTAGCGAGCACCAGCACCTTTGGTAATACGACAGTTGCCATGCTAAAAAGTGCCGCGGTTCCGCAAGGTATGGTACTGCTAGAGGTGAATTTCCGTGTTGAAGCAATCGCGCCAAAAGTGCTCAATCTGCCAGCGACTTTGTCCACGCAAAATATCCGTGTCTTTATCAGTGAGCAAGGCAGTGATTTATCGGCTCGTATCAGTGCTGAGATGATTATGCCGCACGTTGAGCGATTGGATAAAAACCGTGCTCGCCAAGTCATTAAAGTACGCGGCGATGTGATTGAGCAGCGTTATTACGAAGCTGAAGACATTGCTCGTCAGCAGATCGCTGAGATTGGTGAGCAAGCAAGTAGCCGCTTTAGCCAGCAGTGGTCACGTGAAATCAAGCGTCTAAAACATCTACAGACGATCAATCCAAACGTACGTCCTGAAGAGATTGAGCGTTTAGAGCAGCTTAAAGCTCAAGGTGAGCAAGCACTTGGTAACTTATCGCTAGTGCCGGATTCTATTCGCGTACTCGTAGCAGTTAAGCCATAAACATCGGCGTATTTGTCAAAAACGAGGTGTTATTATACATCTCGTTTTTTTATGGTTGAGATTGCTTGCTTTGATCTTTAGTTGAGATTTGTCTGGCAAAAACAGATAAGCAATACTTATGAGTAAGCCGACAGCAACTAGTCAAAGCCACCAATATTGGGTAAGATGTTTACCTTTTCTATAGAAAATAAATATTCGGTGATAACATCGCTAACGATGTCTGTATGTTTATTTTAAGGTCTCCTTCGACAGATCTTAACAAGTGATCTCGCATTATTTTACATTCAAATATGATGGCTATATGGCATCAATATCATCAGATGCTGAGCGTTTTTGATAAAAATAAGGAAACATATCGTCATGTCCGACAATCTACAACTGATTGATGAGCTGCTGGCTACTATCGCGCTTATTGAAGTTACCCCTGATGTGTTTGAGGGTAAAAGCCATGACTATGTGGGCAGTCGTATATTTGGTGGGCAAGTGCTCGCTCAAGCGATTATGGCAGCGGCGCATACATTAGATAAAGACAAACCTTGTCACTCACTGCATGGATATTTTTTGCGTGGTGGCGATATCAACCAACCAGTGATATACCAAGTCCGTCGATTGCGTGATGGTCGTAGCTTGTCTGCACGTGAAGTCACGGCTATCCAGTACAAAGAAGTACGTGGTAAGCCGCCTGTTGAGCAAGTGATATTTTCAATGATTGCTTCGTTCTCACCGATGGAAGATGGGCTTGAGTATCAAGAAGACATGCCTGTCTATCCACCGCCAGAAGACTTGCTAACAGAGCAAGATTTAAAAGAAGAGAATGTCGGAAAAGTGCCAGAAGCACTAAAGGCAAGATTTATGCGCCGCCGTCATGTCGAGATTAAGCCAGTGAAGCCGCGTAATCCGATTAGCCCAGAACCTATGAAACCCAAGCAAGCAAACTGGCTACGCATTCGTGAGTTAGGCAATCAGCCAGTGGCTATTCAGCAGGCACTATTGGCATTTTCGTCAGACTTTTATTTGGTTGGCACAGGGCTGATGTCTCATGGTGTTAGCTTTATGACCAGTGGTCTGCAAGCTGCCAGTATCGATCACTCGATGCATTTCCATCGCGATTTTGATTTGAATAAATGGATGCTGTATGACATGTGGAGCGATACCACGTCTAATGCGAAAGGCTTGAATCATGGCCAGTTTTGGCAAGATGGCAAACTGGTCGCTACCGTGCAACAAGAAGGACTCATGCGCTTGCGTGTGCCAAAGTCTTAGAGTGCTGTAGGCTCAGCTGCCTTTAGATTGTCATTATAAAAAAGCGACTCGTTATTAATAATGAGTCGCTTTTTTTTATTCCAACTTTTTACTCTAAGATCTTAACCATCGCGCGAGGTAGCCCTAGGCTGTCCTGCGCTTTTTGTTCGGTTAGCCATTTAAAGTCAATTTCAGCCGCTGCTAATTTTTGATTTAGTTCAGTTACCTGCGTCGCGTCAATCGTCAATTTACGCGGGGTCAAATACCAGTGAAAATGCGTCAGCGAATGCTTGATAGGGGCATCATCGAGCAAGGTATTGCTAACTGATTTTGTGACCAGTTCATTTTTTATGAGCCATTCATTAATGATTTGCTCAGCGGTAGTAAATTCTGCTTCGTATATTTTTTCATTACTACGTACGTCATTTGGCATATTCGATAGTTTGTCATCGTTAGCTTCTACTTTCTTCGCAGTGCTACCACTCGTTTTACCATCAATTCTCTCTACAAACTGTAATGGCAAGCTCCATAATCCACCCCAAATGCCATTATCAGGGCGTTGTAGCCACAATATCTCACCGTCTATATTTTCTATCAGTAACGCATCACTAAACTTACTCGGTTTGGGCTGTTTTTTCGCTTTGACAGGATAATCAGTCTCGCGCCCCTCAGCATGTGCCAAGCAATCTTCTTGTAGCGGGCATAATAGGCAAGCAGGTTTGCTACGGGTACATAATGTCGCGCCCATATCCATCATGGCTTGTGCGAACAGTCCTGAGTTCTCTGTCGGTGTTAAACGCTCCGCTAATGCCCATAACTCTTTCGTCGTAGCAGACTTAGTGATGTCACCATCGATGGCGGCCCAGCGCGTCAATACCCGTTTGACATTGCCATCACAGATGACGCCATAACGGTGTAATCCCATCGCCATAATTGCGCCTGCGGTCGATGGCCCAACACCAGAAATCGCTTCCCATCCTGTGAGCGTCTGCGGAAAGTTACCAGTTTCATCGATTACTTCGACCAACTGCTTGGCACCTTTATGCAAATTACGCGCACGCGCATAATAGCCAAGCCCTGCCCAATGCTCTGCTACGGTATCCCACTCTGCTGCTGCCAAATCTTGCACGGTCGGAAACGATGCCATAAAACGTGCAAAGTAGGGCAGTACAGTGGTCACCTGCGTTTGCTGAAGCATCACTTCAGATAACCAAACGATATAAGGATTTGGCGTATCGGTCTGGTGCTGTTGCCAAGGTAAGTCATGGCGACCATTTTCGGCAAACCAATCGAGTAGGCGCGGGGCAAAGGAGTTAAGAGCAGTAGATGACTGAGAAAACTGAGTAGGCAAGAGCATTCCTTGTAAGTTGAACAGGGATATATAGAGTTTGGAGTTGGCAGGAAAAAAGGTAAATAGATAAAACTATTTACCAATATATGAGGCTTAATTGTTTATAAATAAAGGGGATAGATAGTATCGCTATAGAGAAGTAAGAGTTTATCGATAGACACTGTCTAAAGTCTCACCCGATTCATTTTTCCACTCAATCCATCCGTTGGTCGAACGTCCTGATACTAGAGCACTAGCTCCACTGGGTGTTTTAAATAAATGGTTTTCAGTGAGTTTATAACTTTTATCGTTTACGGCTACGAGTTTGCCGCTACTGAGCAGACTCTCTTTTAATTTAGTCACAAATGGCGGAGCTGATGATGTCTGTGTTTGTCGTATGAGAGAGCCTGCTAATATTACGAAGCCATCGTCGTCATAGTACCCTTTAGCATCACCATCTTTTACCTTATAGTAAAACAAGGATGGAATAGGTTTCGATGGAGCTTCATCGATTATTTGAGCAATGGTGGAATCAGTCGATTTGCTTTTATAAGTCTCGTGGCTATAAAGGCTATTATGAATAGCCAAGGATTCGAAAATAGGCTGTCCCAAGGTGGATAGTAAAACGTCAAGGGTGTGGAATAATTCCTCGCAATCAGCCTTTAATGGGTCAGGTGTATGCGGTTTATTACCATTATTTCCATTTTTTAGTTCGTAACGACCCACCTCAATGGCCGTTGCGATAGCTTTATGTTCCATATATAGCGCATGGGTTTGCGTCATAGAGTTATTAGTTGAGAGCATGACAAAAGCCCGTGTCCAGAACTCTTTGTCATCGTGTTGGTTAAGACGTCTTTTAAGATCACCAGTTTGTCCAACATAAAGTAACGGCCTCTCTACGCTATCGGTATCACCAATCAAAAAATACAAACCAACTTGATTGGCATCGGGCATCGCAAAAAAATCGTCAATGTGGATACGGGGGATTTCAATCAATCTTACTGTGCGCGTAGTCATCTCTGCCAAACGCAATCCACGAGGGTTACCTTTTGGCAGATAAATTTGAATGGTTTTAGCCGATGGTATTAATGGATTCATAGTAGCTTATATTATTGGTGAATCTACTTCCGATTCTTCCGTGTCTTTAGACGACGTAAGCGTTTTTCTTCTTCTTTAGCCTTCTTCTTCTCTTCAGCAGCGAGTCGTTGTTCAGCGACGACAATTTCTTCCGCTTCAGTCATTGCTGGTGTTTCTAGCGTGATGCGACCAATCTTCGCGCTACGCAATTCGTTAATGAGAATCTCAGACATACGATAAGTATCGACTTGGTTGCCCGCGCGTACACAGCCGCGATTACGTCCAGCCACTTCAAAAAACTCCCAATCAGTCTTTGGCAGCTTTTCAATTTTATAGCGGGTTTTTAGCAGCTCAGGATAGGCTTGCATTAGGTACTCAGCGGTATAGCTTGCCACATCAGCGAAGTCAAAAGCCGTATCACGAATACCGCCTGTCGCTGCTAAACGATAGCCTGAGTTTTCGTTTTCGACTTTTGGCCATAGCATACCGGGCGTGTCATAGAGCATGATGTCATCGTCTAGTTTAATCAGCTGCTGTGACTTGGTCACGGCCGGCTCGTCGCCTGTTTTCGCCACAGCGCGTCCTGCTAACGTATTGATCAGCGTTGATTTGCCAACGTTTGGAATACCCATAATCATCGCTTTGATTTGACGACCAGTCCCGACTTTATTGGGTACGAGATGCTTACAGATGGCGATGATGCGTTTTACATCATTGGCTTTTTCAGTATCACAAGCAATGGCTTTGACACCATCTTGCTGCTCGAGATAATCCATCCATGCTTGAGTCAACTCAGGATCGGCAAGGTCAGCTTTGTTCAGGATTTTGATAACAGGTTTTTCGCCGCGCAGTGCTGCGACCATTGGGTTTTCACTACTATATGGAATACGCGCATCGATGACCTCGATGACCAAATCCATCTGCGGCATGACTTCTTTGATTTCGTTACGGGCTTTGTTCATATGCCCAGGGAACCACTGAATACTTGCTCTCTTATCCATCTGCTTTCATAACCTTTTATAAAAAATGCTAAAAGTAAAACAATCAACGTTTACTTTCTAATGGTGTCCAGTTTACTACAGAACCACCTTGTTCACGGCACAATTTCACCCAACCAGCTTTGTCATTACGCTTGATTGTGGTTTTCTGTTTCCTCGTGCGCTGGTGGTAATGGGGCAAGGTAACCAATTAATAGTATTAAGCTGCCTGCGCCAAGGAAGGATATCACTCGCCAAATTGCCTCAGTCTGTGACAAATCGACCAAGACCAGCTTGAGGACGACGATACCTAATAATCCAATACCCATAAACCAAAGCGCGCGTTGCCAGTAGCGGCTGGCAAGGATAGTGGCGACCAAGGCTAAGAGCGTCCATAAAATCGTAAGTCCTGTTTGTACTTGCTCGCTCTGCCATGCGCCGCCTTGATAGTCATTCCAAAGTGGCGTGCCAATAAAGGCATGTAGCGTTCTGACCAACATGCTAGAGATCAACCAAAAACTGATCAGTCCCAATATAATTAGCAAATTCTCAGTGGTGAATACGCGCTTAGATTTGGCAGCTACACTCGAATCGATAACGGTTTCATTGTGGCGACGTTGGCTGATGTAATACAGACTAAAACCAACCGATAGCGTCAGCCACGATGTGATGTCATATAGGTTGAACAATGGAAAATAAGATAGGCCCCAAATCACACCGTCATAAGACCAATTGGTAAGAACAACCCACAGTAAAGCAATGGGAGCAAAAATGGCAGCGCATCCTAATAGTGCCTGTTGCCAATTAAACCAATATAGCAGACCTTGTTTTGACGTTTTGTTAGTTGATGTACTTTTTTTATTTTGACTGAGATAACGAAGATTTAACCATAACCCAAATAATATGAGTGTCGCTGAAAACAAGAAAGCCATCACGCCATCAGAGTCTGGTAGGCCGTAATGCGCCGCGGCAGTAATGAGTAAGATACCCGTACCTAGCCAGCTTGCAGCAGTATAACGTGAGGTATTGTTATTATCAGACAATGTATCAGACCATGTTTTTAGCCATAGCTGACCCATGACCAACCAACCGATTATTAAGCCTACAAACACCAACCACTCTGCTGTTGCCCATGTTAAATTTCGCTCAAACTTTTGGGGCAGTTGCAGTATTAGCATGAAGTAGAATAAGGTTAGTAATCCATGACTAAGCTGTCTAATTTCTGCCCACGGACGATAGCGATTGATGACCCAATAAGTGATCAAGCTGATGAGTGCTGCCAGTGCAATTACCATCGTGCTTGATTGCCAGATATCAAACCAATGATGTAAATCAAGCATTAGTACTTGTAGCATCCAAGCCATCGCGGTCAATGTCAAAAATTTGATGAATCTAGGGCTGTGCCAAACGAATTTGAATACGCGGCTCTGACTATTGATGGAGGTCAGCCATTGCTGTGCAGCTTGCGTACTGACACCTAGCGCATGGGCATAGCTAGTTAATGGATCTGATGTACCGTCTAGTGTTTGCAATTGTATGACCGAGGATGTGGTAGCGCCTTTATTGTTAAAGTTATCACGTGTGTCTAACGTATTAATCAGCGCAGCAGGGGAGTTGCTAGCGTGTAATATAAAGACGGTCGCTAGATAACTAAGCGCTGAAATACTAAAGGCCAAAACGGGATAGTCTTCGATAGAGAATATCGCTGTCGTCACTAGCATACCAATACTGACGAGCTGTAATAGCAAGCCAAATAACACCGACCACGATCGCAACGAGCGTCGTCCAAACCATACTAGCGCCAATCCTTGTACTGACCAGCCAAAAGCAATCCATTCAGCATCTAGTGCCAACGGAATAACGAGCGCAAAAAATCCTAATCCTAGCGCCAGCATGCCTTCGGTGATTAAAGCATAGCGTCTACTACGCTGGATGAACAGCCAACCCATCCCAAGATAAACCGCAGCCAAAATGGCACTGGTAATCGTGAGGGCGTTAGCGATGTCGTTTAGTAAGGCAGAAAATAAACCAAAAGCCATTAGTGGTACTGAAAACAGTAAACCCGTATCAATGGGGAATACATAGGCGCTGCCTACATGGGCTTTGTCCAAGTGTTTTGTGTCATCTGTATTATCAGCATGACTGAGGTCTTTTTCGTTTAGCGCATTATAGGTGATGATTTGCTGTGCATAACGAATGACGACAAACAAGTAAAGCAGCCAGTGTAAGGTTACTAATGCCACCAATGCCCAGCGCTGCGTTTCAATGACGGCGCTCAGGTTTTCGCTGATACCCCAATAGTATGCCAAGCCAAATGTCACAGTCACACCGAATAGATTCAATATTTTCCATGGTCGATAATGAGCAATCACGGCAATTGTGACATTTAACAGTAGATAGTAGCTGAATAAGGTGACCAAGCTGCCAGTATCTTCACTGGTCAGAATCGGTGCGAAAAACCCACCAGATAATGCCAGTAATGCCAATGGGAAGGCGTTTTGACGTACGGCGAGCGCAATAGTGACGGCAGACAATAACCCAAGCCCGATAAAGCTTGGGATACTAGGAATGATTTCATAAACACTGTAAGCAAAAAAGGTGCTTAGATAAGCAATTGCTAAGCCTGCGCCTTGTAGCGTAATCCCATATGAAAAGCGTTTTGCCGTTAGCTTTAATCCAAGCGCTGCCAATGCTAACCCTGTAACGCCGACTGCTATCAGCTTTGTGGTAATTGAAATCTCGATATATTCGCTCAATAAGCGAAGCAGGAGCACCACACCTACCAATAGCACCAATACGCCGACTCGCACGACCAAATTGCCACCGAAAAACCAGTTTTTGATTGAGTGAATCAGAGAGGTCACAATAGGCAATGAGCGTTCATCTGGCTCAATCGGTGCGGTAGGCTCTGTGTTTTCCGTATTTATCGAGGCATTATTGTCTATAGATTTATCGTCATAGATGTTTGATGCTGCATGTATGGTCGAGTTTGAAGCAACGGTAGGAAGCGGTGGTGGTGATACAGGCAGCTGATTATCTGAAGAAGAGTGTTGTGAGTCAAAAGCTATTTCTTTAGCATCATGGTCTTTAGCGTCACTGTCTTTAGGAACATTGCCTTTAAGATGAGGATCGTTAGTAGCAGTGTTGCGTGCATAATCATTTTTATCGACGAAAGGTGCAGACGGAGGCGTCATACTACGATGTCTTTGTTGCTCAAGCTCAGCTTGCAGCGTCGTTACATCGCGGCGTAGATGCTCGATTTTTCGAGTTATCCTAGTATATAACGCGACCACCACGATCAATAAAATCGTAAAAGCCAGCCAGCCCAACTGGGTCACTATTAGATACAACATCTTCGTCACTCAATCCAGTTTATAGTAAAGTGATAATGACGTGATTTGATAAGAAGCACAAGACTACTCTGATTACTGGGCTAAAAGACAAATGCTAGAATGACACTCAAAATAAAAGGGTAGCTTAATAATTAAGCTACCCTTTTTAATAGTCTTTATACCAAATCGTTTTTTATGCTAAATTGGCTTTCATAAACTCAAGCATGTTTTCCCAGCTTTGTTTAGCAGCAGCTTCATTGTAGCCAAGATCTACTTCATTTTTGGCTGCACGCTCATCAGCATGCGGATTGGTAAAGCCATGTTTGGCATTGTCATAAACGTCGATAGTGTAATCAACATCGGCTGCATCTAGCTCTGATTTTAGACCTTCGATAGCATCCATTGATACCATTGAGTCGTCACGGCCATGAGCAACCAATACTTTTGCTGCAAAGTTTTTGTCTGCTGGCTGTTTTGGCGTTGGGTTACCATGGAACGTGGCGACCGCTTTTAGCGGCATGCCTTCACGAGCCATATCTAGTACAACTTTACCGCCGAAGCAGTAACCGATTGCGCCTAGGTTGTCACCATCGACAGATAACTGATCGCTGAAGTCATTAAGGATTAAGCGGCAGCGTGCCATTAGCATATCTTGATCGGCCAGTACTTGTTCCATCCACATGTTTGCCTGCGCCGCATCAGTAGTTAGTTTTCCTTCACCGTAAACGTCCATAGCGACTGCTGCATAGCCCGCTTCTGCCAAACGCTCAACCACTGATTTTGGATGATCGACCACACCCCACCATTCTGGTGCAACCAAGATACCTGCTGCTGGATTTTCATCTGAAGCATTTTCTGGTAATGCTACATAACTGATAAGTTCTACACCGTTCTCGGTAGTACTGATTAATTCAAACGTCTTAATTGACATATTATTGTCCTTTTTTATGTTGTGAGTTTTAATTATTCGTCATTGTGATGATTCGTTTTTCTAACTCGTACTACCTTAACGCCCATGTCTAGCAAAAACAGCTATAATACTGTAACGCTCTTTATCAAAATGCTACTGCGACTTTATGACTATAAATTTGTTAAACAAAAATAATGACCAATCTGACTTGAACTTAGGTCTCGATGCAGCGGCCAAGCCTGCGCAATCGGTAAGTTTGTTCCCTGATAGTACCGATGTCGATTCTAATGCTAGTTCTAAGTCTGAGCCACTACGTCCGCAGTTTTGGTCGCGATTTGCGTTAACAGAACTAAACCATAGCGAGTGGGAAGCACTGTGTGATGGTTGCGGCAGTTGTTGCTTGATTAAGTATATCGATGAAGATGAAAGTGGCAATGTGGATGAGGAGATGGTCGAATATACCGATGTCACCTGCCAGTTGATGGACTGCGCGACGGGATATTGCAGTCACTATGCAACGCGGCAAGAGCACGTGCCAGACTGTATTCAGCTGACTATGGACAACTTGCCCAAGATGATGTGGCTACCATCGCACTGCGCTTATAAGCGTCTGTATAAAGGGCAGGACTTACCAAGTTGGCATTTATTATTGACTGGGGATGCTGTGTTGACACAACAACAGATGCGAGCGGCCAACGTGGGCGTCGCTGGTCGCTGTGTCACGGAAATCGGTATGTCTGATGAAGAAATGGAGACACGGGTGGTTAACTGGGTTAATCCTTAGTCTACAGTTAGTTAGATGCCTGAGCAGTAGACTTGGCCTTTGCTTCAGCACTTGCTTGCGAGTTAGCCAATGCTGGTATCGGAATGTCTTGACGAATCTGCTGTGAGAATTTACGGCTGTTTTTATCTCTATCGGTATCAAACTGTGAGTTGACTTGATTATCAAAGCCTTTTGCCTTTGGGTTGATATGAGTGCGCTCATACCACGTGTTCATTGACCAAGGTTGGTTGTCCTTTTCGGGTGCCGCATCCAACATGCCTACATCATATAGATAGTTTGGTAACCAACCAGAGACCCAAATCCGATAATCCCATGGCAAGCGATCGCCACTAACGATACGCGCCATATAAAAGATGATATTGGTACAGTTGCTGGTTAATGTATTGTACCAAGCAGGTTTAGCGTTCAAATCATCAGCCGCCGTTAGATAAGATTCAAATAGCGACCTCAATTCATGCTGTTGCAAATTGCTAATAGGAAACAGATAAACCTGCTCGCCGCGCGCATTGCTACGGGTATAGATGATGTCGCGCTCTTCTGCGGCAATCAGGCTCAGCTCATAACGTCGAAAAAACCCAGCAAGCGTTGAAAAAGACTCGCCGTCTTCTTTACGTATTTCAAATGAGAAGGCAAGTGGTCTATCATCTTCAAATCGAAAGCTAACTAAAGTATGAGCGATTAGCGGTCCCATCCAATAAGAATTGGTCACATCAACGCCAGAGAGTTTAGACAAATCAATCGTACGGGTATCCCAATGCTCGGTAGCGTCTTCTTCAGTTTGCCAATCAAAGTTACGAACATTGGTTAAAGTAATCAAATCAGGGTTGTTCGCATCGCGCTCATAGGAGACTCGCTGGTCGACTTCAGCCATCCATTCTCGATCTTGTTGCGGTTCGATAGAAAAAAACCAACCTAAACCTATGAGCCAAATAGCGCTATATACGCCGATAATTAGCTTGGTTGCTGTGCCTTTACCAATTGATTTTTTATTAGATAATGAGTCACTATGCAATACTCTTGTGACGGCATCCCAGTAACGTGTACTTAGCAGCGTAGCTAATATACCTACAATCACTATTGTCGCAAGCCAAGTCAATACTGAGCTGACGCCGTACTGATACCAAATCGCGAGTAATAACCATAGCGCTGATAACAATAACGTAACGGCAATTAAAAAAGTCACAAGACGCTGGCGCCATGTAGGCTTTGGCTGTTTACGTTCTAATGTTTCGCATTTTAAGTCAAGGTTCTCTAAACCACAGCTCTCTAAGCCACGACTGTCTGACAGTCGACTGCGTGAACTCGACGAGAGTAGGTGAGAAAAAACGGAACGTAGCGACATAGGGTTTGCTTTGATAAATAAAGGCTTTGACCATAGCAAAGTTTATAACACGCTGACAATACAATTTGAGTGAATTTGTCGTTGAATGTCGGTGAGCCTTGCGATAAAGTGAAGCTAATTTGTACTAGCAAATTTGTTATTCATCCAGTAATTAATAACAAACCAGCTATTTTATTTGCTACTTTTATCCCCATCTAGGCTCTACTTGTTTTTTTATTGAGTATTGTTCGTTTTTCTATTGAATACTATTCTAATTTTTATTAACTAAAGAGGTTAAATCACACCACCATGTCTGACGACACTCCCAGCCCGAGTAGTTGGTCGATGCGCGGCTTAAAACGCTGGCTATCGACCGCCCCCGAAACCCGTGATGAATTGATTCGTCTGGTACAAGACTCGCGCCAGTTTTTAGAGCCTGATACGGTCGATATGTTAGAAGGCGTGCTCGATTTGCCTGCGACACAAGTCCGCGAAATCATGACACCGCGTCCGCAAGTGATTGGTCTGCACGAGAGCACCAGCCTTGCCGAAGTGATGGATATCATTCTTGAGACCACCCACTCGCGCTATCCTGTTTTTGACAGCCAAGATGATGACGCCGTCATCGGTATCTTATTGGCAAAAGACTTGATTCCGATTCTGGTACATATGGTTCGCAACCAAGAAGACAAAATTGACAGTAAGCGTCTCAGAGACTTGGTGCGCCAGCCGTTATATATCAGTGAGACGGCTCGTTCTGATACCTTGCTACGCTCATTGCAGCGCACCCAAGTGCATATGGCGATTGTCGTTGATGAGTTTGGTAACTTTGGTGGTGTGGTCACCATGGAAGATTTGTTAGAAGAAATCGTTGGCGACATCGTCGATGAGCATGATGACTTTGATGAAGACAGCGATATCAATAACATCGTCCCTGATCCAGAAAAGCCAAACACATGGCGTGTCCAAGCGTCTACAGTAATTGAAGACTGTAATGATGAGCTGGGTAGTCGTTTTGACGATACTGATGTCGATACGATGGGCGGTCTGGTCATGCAAGCACTTGGCTTCGTTGGTGATTTAGAAGGCGAGAGCGTCGTGATAGATGATTGGAAAATTACTATTACTGACGTAGAAGGGCGATTTATCCAAAATCTAGAGCTGACCAAAACCAATGCCGAGCAACAGATATTGATAGGCAGCCACTAGCTTTTCTATAGGGCTATACCAAATGCCTAATTAATACAGTTTCAGGCAAGCTTATTTCTAGCAAGTTTCATAAAAACACGATGAAAAATCGTGTTTTTTGCTTTCTGCCTTTTGAACTTTAGAATGAGGTTTTAGCTACGCAAATTTACCCACTTGTAGGTTTTGACTGGTATCATGGGTGGGTTTTATTTGTGGCCCTGCATAAAGCATTATGCAGTCAGGTTTTGCGTGAGTGTTATCTCATCGCTTAGCTGAGAAATTTTAGAAAATATGGTTTTGGATAACTGCTATGCGTCTGTCTACTGTTGATTTGCAAAAACGTCTGAACCCCGATAAGCCAAAAGGTTTACATATGGGGTTGACGGTACTAATAGCTTGGCTGGCAGGGGCAGCTTTTATACTCGCGCTCGCGCCTTATGGTATTTGGCCAGTTGCCTTAGTATCACCTGCCATCTTATATGCGTTATTGGTACCAGCGATGACAGGTCGCCGCGCCTTTCTAATTGGTCAAGCGTACGGTACAGGGCTGTGGTGTGTTGGCGCATTTTGGCTATACACCTCGATACACGTTTATGGTGATACACCCGCATGGCTTGCTTTGATTATGATTGCGCTCATGGGTCTAGGCATGGGCTTGTTCCATGGCTTTTTGGCGCTAATCTTTAATCGTGTAGTTGGCAAGCAGCCTTTATCTTTTGCTGCCCTGTGGATACTTCAAGAGTGGATGAAAACTTGGTTGTTTACTGGTTTTCCTTGGCTATTTGTCGGTTACGCGTTTACTGAACAGTATTGGCTGTCTTCGCTTGCGCCTGTGGCTGGTGTCTTTGCGGTTTCTTTCGTAGCGGTATTATTGGCTGCCAGTATTGTTGAACTATTGCGTCGCCGCGGTGGTTATATAATTCCATCGATAGCATTGCTAATCATTAGTAGCACGCTATGGTTGATCAACCCGCAGTGGACCAAGCCAAAAGGCACTCCTGATTTATCGGTATCTTTGATTCAGGGTAATATCCCACAAGACCTAAAATGGCTCACCGAATATCAGATTGAAACGTTAAAAATCTATGCAACGTTGACTCGTGACGAGTGGGGACGTGACATCGTGCTGTGGCCTGAATCGTCGATTCCTATGTTTCAGACAGAAGCTGTTGGGTTTATCAGTGAAATGGTCGCGATGGCCAAAGAGACTGATACGACATGGGTGACAGGTATTCCTTATAAGGATGAAGCAGCGTTTGATGCCAGTACAGATAAATATCCGCCGTTCTACAATAGCGTGGTAGCGCTAGGGGCACAGGCAGAAGGGCTTTATAAAAAGCAACGTCTAGTGCCATTTGGAGAATATATTCCATTCCAAGGCGTGCTCGATATTCTGCCAAACCTAGCAGGTAGCCAAGATATTATGAGCTATAGTCGCGGCAGTGATCAGCAGTCACCGTTGCGTGTTCGAGGGCACAATCTAGGTGCAGCCATCTGTTACGAAGTGGCCTATCCAGATACCACGCGCAAAAACGCGATTGGTACGGACTTCTTGTTAACCATCTCAAACGATGCTTGGTTTGGTACGTCGGCAGGCCCACTACAGCATCTACAGATGGTACAGATGCGCGCGCTCGAAAACGGTCGCTGGTTTATGCGAGCGACCAACACAGGTGTGACAGCTATCATTGACCACAAAGGTCGTATCGTAGAACGTGCACCGCAGTTTGAACGTACTGTATTGCGCGGTGATATTCAGGCACGAGTTGGCAATACGCCATTCATGCGCTTTGGTCAATATCCTATTTTGTTTATCATGACACTGTTACTAATACTCAGCTATTTGGGTAAACGTACGAAGGCTCCAGTACGTTTGGTTAAGTAGTATTGTTAAGTAAGATGTGTTGATAGCGAATAATAGATAACTGATTAAGTAGTTAGCTGTCACAAGTGCCAAAAAAGAATAGTTAAATTGTGGATAATAAACCCTTTAAATACTTAAGGGTTTTCACAAATCAGTATAAATTGCGATATAATAGGTCAATATTTCAAATATTTTGTGCAAGGTGGATAAGGTATGTCAGAAGGTATCGTTAATAACAATCCAAAAAAAGAGCTGTTATTCGCTTTAGGTGGCATTGCCATGTTCTTAGGTATTGTCTTACTTATTGGTGTTTCTGCATTTTTGCGTCCAGCAGGCGAGCATATCACTGCTGAGACAACTGAAGCATCAGCTGCGGCAGATGAAGCAGAAGCTACTGCTACTGAAGAAGAAGCGGCTCCAGCCGATGCAGAAACTGCAACAACAGAAGAAGCGTCAGATGCTACAGCGCCTGATACTGCAGCAGATGCAACCGTAACACCAGCGGCAGATGCGGATAGTGCAGTTGTCACCGCAGAAGCTGGTACAGCAACGGCATCTGGTACTGTAAGCCAAGCCGCTGTTGCCGATGCTGATTTGACAGCTGAGCAAGCGGATGGTGATGTAGATGCTGGGAATGCTGGCGACGCTACTGATGAGGCCGCAGCACAGTAAGCTGTAGTATGACTATGTAACTGATCTAAAATAGTGCTACTCGATTGTTAAATGAGCTGCATTATGAAGTCTGTATCAACAGTGCTATAAGCATAATATTACTGTCTTAGATACCTATAAGAAGAGTCCGTTCTCAACCATTGAGAGCGGGCTTTTTTTATGGGTATTTGTGTAATTTTTGACCAATTTTTTCTTTACTTGATTATAACCAAGTGAAACAATGTTCCGCCTATATGACCGTCCATCTGGATAATCAGGGGTTTGGTCATTACAAATATGATCTTTAAAGGAATAAAGTTATGGGCACAGAAACAAAATCGGGGGCTAGTGCAGCAGAGCTAGAAGCACTAGACAATGGCTTTATGGGACATCCTGCGCCCTTACGCTCATTGTTTTTTACCGAAATGTGGGAGCGATTCTCCTATTATAGTATTCGTCCACTATTGGTTTTATTTATGGTGGCAACAGTGAGCAGTGGCGGTTTTGGCTTCGATGAAGTCACTGCCTCTGCTATTTATGGTATTTTTGCGGGTTCGTTATACTTAGCAGCAGTACCAGGTGGTTGGCTGGCAGATAATTGGCTGGGTCAAGAGCGGGCGTTATGGTGGGGTAGTATTATTATTGCCCTTGGTCACTTGTGTATCGCGCTTTCAGCGATGTTTGGCATGACGCTGTTCTTTGTTGGTTTAATCTGTATTGTCTTGGGCTCAGGGTTATTTAAGACCTGTATCTCAGTGATGGTTGGCGCCTTATACCCCAAAGGCGACTCTCGCCGTGATGGCGGTTTTACCTTGTTTTATATGGGCATTAACATCGGTGCGTTATTAGCAGCACTTATCGTTGGCGTATTCAAAGAAAAAGGCATGTGGCATGTCGGCTTTGGCGTTGGTGGTTTGGGTATGCTGGTATCATTACTGATTTATCGTTTTGTCGCGCAAAAGAACTTAACGCGTTATGCACGCGCCAAAGGTATTTCTGCTGAGTGGGAAAAATCTAACGACCATTACAAAAACATCGGTCGCTGGGTTGGTGGTTTCGTTGCGTTGCTAGTAGCCGCAGTGCTACTAGTGTCTACTGGCATGATATCGTTTAATCCTGAGATGGTTGCAGAGTATATGACGTACATCATTGCTGCGGTGGTTATCTTATATTTCGCTATTATGTTTATCTCACCGCGATTGGATAAGACGGACAAACTACGCTTATTAATTTGTTTTGTCTTAATCATTGGTTCGACGCTGTTTTGGTCAAGTTTTGAGCAGCAGCCAACGTCTTTTAACTTATTTGCCGATCGTTATACCGACCTGAACGTTTTAGGGTTTGAGATACCGAGTATTTGGTTCCAGTCATTGAACCCGCTATTTATTTTGATATTGGCACCTATCATTAGCATCATCTGGGTCAAGCTTGGTAACCGCGGTCTTGAGCCTAGCAGTATGGCTAAGTTTGCACTCGGTATGCTACTGGCAGCCGCAGGTTTCGCCTTGATGATTTTTGCTTCAAAAAGCATTTTAGCACCTGGTGCTGGCTTGGCATCGCCGCTATGGTTGGTAGGTAGTTTATTATTATTGACGCTAGGTGAGTTAGCATTAAGCCCAGTTGGTTTGTCTGCCATGACTAAGCTGGCGCCAGAAGGTATGCAAGGTCAAATGATGGGGCTATTCTTTGCTTCTATCGCTATGGGTAACTTGGTTGCCGCCTTCTTCGGTGGGCATGTATCAGCTGACAAAATCGAAGGGTTACCAGGTCTGTTCACAACCATGACCATCTTCTTGGTAGTGACCGCTGTATTATTATTGATACTAGCAAAACCTATCAATAAAATGCTTAAAGAAAGCGAGCGTGAAAAACAACTGGCCAAGCAATAAAATAGTCTGATGTACATTTGTGATTAACAACAGCACAAGTGACACATGATGAGACGTGTTACCATTACTGGTAGCACGTTTTATTGTTTTAGTTGGTGGGATATTTAGCACAAGCTATTGAAAGCTTATTATCCGCCCAAACATCTAATGATAGGGCACCGTAAACCCCGGTGACGCAATATTAATTTCAATTTTCTACTCTCAATAAGCGGATGCAGTTATCAACGAAAACACAGTTAGATAGCTAAATAAGTAGACTGTTTGCTTGAATAATTGCTATCGATAATAAATATCTTATTAAAACTAAAGCGGTATCAACAACTCAAACAAGACGACTATTAGAACAAGACGATTGTAGATAATCGCTCCATCATCATATTTTTATAACTTCTATAAGGACACATTCAATGAATAAACAAGCCATTCACGAACGTATTGCTAATTTACGCAGCACCTTAGCCGCGCAAGATCTCACCGCAATTATCGTACCTTCTGCTGATCCACATTTATCTGAATACCTACCAGAATACTGGCAAGCACGCTTATGGCTATCAGGGTTTACCGGTTCTGTCGGCACGCTGGTTGTGACTGCTGACTTTGCAGGTCTATGGACGGATAGCCGTTATTGGGTACATGCTGCTGACCAGTTAGAAGGCACAGGTATTACTTTAGAAAAGCTTGCGCCAGGTCAGCCAAATCATATCGATTGGCTAGCCGATCATTTGCAAGAAGGGGATAGCGTAGCAGTGGACGGTAATGTTTTATCTATCGCTGAGCAAGATCGCCTGCTAAATGCCTTTGATGCCAATGATATTACTTTGATCACTGAGCGTGATGTGCTGACAGAGATTTGGACAGATCGTCCAGCACTACCAGCGGCCAAATTATATGCTCACGATGAGCAATTCCTTGCTCAGTCTGCCACCTCAAAGCTTGCAGCAGTACGCGAAGGCATGGCAGAAGCAGGTGCGACCCATCATTTACTTTCAAGCTTAGATGACATTGCTTGGTTGACGAACTTGCGCGGTGCTGATGTTGATTACAATCCGGTATTCTTGTCACATATGTTGATTGACGCAGACAAAGCAACGTTGTTTGTTGATACTGATAAAGTAAATGAAGATATTGCACAGAGTCTAAAAGACAGCGGTATCACATTGGCTGATTATTCTGCTGTGCAAGAGGCATTGAGTGCATTGACGCCAGACGATTTATTATTGTTAGATCCGAGCAAAGTCGCAGTAGGTACACTCTCAAAAATGGCAGACGATGTTGGCTTTATTGAGCAAATGGCACCTAGCACATTACTCAAATCTGTAAAATCTGATGCAGATATCGATCATGTGTGTGAAGCGATGCGTCAAGATGGCGCTGCCTTAGCTGAATTTTTTGCGACATTTGAGCAGCGTCTAGCAAACGGCGAGCGTTTAAGTGAACTAGATGTTGATAGTATGCTGATAGACGTGCGCAGTCGTCAGCCGTATTATGTCTCGCCAAGCTTCCCAACCATAGCAGGCTTTAATGAAAATGGCGCATTGCCACATTACCGTGCAACGCCAGAAAAATTCAGCTACCTTGATGTGGTCGAGGGCGAAGGCGGATTGCTACTGATTGACTCAGGTGCACAATATCAAAACGGTACGACTGATATCACTCGCGTAGTCGGTATTGGACAAGTCGCTGCTGAGCATAAACGTGACTTTACGATTGTGTTAAAAGCCCACATTGCGCTGGCTCGTGCCCATTTCCCTGATGGTATTGCCTCACCGTTGATCGATGCTATTTGCCGTGCGCCATTGTGGCAAGCACAGATGGACTATGGTCATGGTACGGGTCACGGCGTTGGTTATTTCTTAAACGTACACGAAGGCCCACAGGTCATCGCCTATAGCGCAAGCACGCCAAAAGAGCGCGCGATGAAGGTCGGTATGATTTCTAGTAATGAGCCAGGCCTATACCGCGAAGGTAAATGGGGTATTCGTATTGAGAATTTGGTGGTGAATACGTCAGTTGCCAAGCCTACTGAGACAGAGTTTGGTGATTTCTTGAACTTTGAGACCATCACTTACTGCCCAATCGATACGCGTCTGATTGAGCCATCGTTGTTGGATCAAACCGAGATTGATTGGTTAAATGACTATCATAGTCAAGTCTTTGCAGAGCTAAAAGATCGTGTTGAAGGTGCAGCGCTTGAATGGCTGACTGAACGTACCAAAGCCATTTAATACCAAGCTCAAAACATTAACTAAAAGTACTAAAAAGCCCCGTAAATTATTTACGGGGCTTTTTAGTGTTCGTTATTTAATACTTACTACTGAGCGACTGTTGCTAAATATACGTCTAACACTGAAAAATAATCACTGTTAGTGGATGCTTTTCTTAGCAGCTTCATTATTAGTAGTTGAGTCATTCTGTTCACTGAAGTGTTGGGTTACCTCAGCACGGAGCCAAGATTTTAGGTTTTCAGACATTAGCATCATTTGCTCACTGAGATAGTCATCGACCTGTGTTTCTAGCTCGCGGATTAGCTGTTGATGTGTCGCATCTAGCTTCGCGTCTTTCAATACCAAATTAATCGCGGCACTGGCTTTGTTATTAATATCTTTAATGTGGTTATTACTAAGCGCATGTGCCTGTTCGCTAATGGTTTTGTTATCAGCATTTTTATTATCGTTAGCATTGCCTTCAGTATTTACGACTTCTGATGCGTCTTTTTCAGTCTTTGCACTAGAATTATCAGTAACAAAATCGTCAGTAACAGCGCTATCTGCCACGACTTTATCTGTGTTTACTTTAGCTACGTCGGTAGCAGCCAGTTTTTTGTCGTTGTCTGTCTTTAACGCTGACTGCGTATTTTTTTCTTGTTCTTTTTGAGTTGCTTCTGCCTTGCGTGTGGCTTCTTCTGCTTCTTTTTTCTTCTGCTCGTCTTCTAGCTTTTGTTTTGCAGCGGCCGCGACTTCTTTCTCTTGTTTGTCCGTGATCGCTTTAGCAATGGCTTGTTCTGCATTGTAGTTGTCATATAGCTCGTCTACATGCGCATCTAAATCATGAGTATTAAAAGTGAAGTCTTCAAATGAGGTGTCAGGTTGTAGCAGGGTAGTGATGTCTTTTAGTTCTTGGGTAATCGCTGCGCGTACTGGCTCAGGCGCACACGTCCAGCGTTGATAAAACTGATGGGAAAATGAGTAGCTTGACATGGTATCGTCCATAAATGTTCCAAAAATTACCCCTTATCATACGCAAGTACGATAAGGGGCTGCAAGTGGACAAACGTAGCAAATCTGACACCAACGTTACAACGCATTCATTACCATGCGCTGCGCTGTAGCTGGATGGCTATTATTGACTGATAGGCCAGCGAGCAAATACCAATGAGCCATTGGTACCACCAAAGCCAAAGCTGTTGGATACTGCATACTGCAGGTTATCAACTTTGCGTGATTGATTAGCCACATAATCAAGGTTACAGTTGTCTTCGATATCATCTAGATTGATCGTAGGCGGCACATGCTGATGCTGTAGCGCTAGTACTGTAAAGATAGCTTCAACTCCGCCAGCGGCACCAAGTAAGTGACCGGTCATCGATTTGGTTGAGCTAACTAAGATGCTGTCTTTTACAGGAGAAAAAACAGTTTCGATAGCAATAGACTCAGCAACATCACCAGCAGGAGTACTAGTGCCATGAGCGTTGACATAACCGACGCTTGATGACTCGATACCAGCATCGTTTAGCGCATTTTGCATCGCTCTTGCCGCACCGCTACCGTCTTCTGGTGGCGCAGTAATATGACTGGCGTCATCACTCATACCAAACCCGACTAGCTCTGCCAATATCGTTGCACCGCGCGCTTTGGCATGGGCAAGGCTTTCTAATACCACTACTCCAGCACCATCACCAAGGACAAAACCGTCACGACCTTTATCAAACGGACGTGAGGCTTTAGTTGGCTCATCGTTGTGAGTAGAGAGTGCGTGCATAGCACTGAAGCCAGCTATACCAAGTGGGCTAGAGCCTTTTTCACTACCGCCTGCCAGCATGACATCGGCATCACCATAAGCGATCAAACGAGCGGCAAGCCCCATGGCATGAGTCGCCGTGGTACAAGCCGTCGATGTCGCAAGGTTTGGGCCTTTTAACTTATGCTTAATCGCTACCAGTCCAGCGGCCATATTGACGATAGAGCCTGGGATAATAAAAGGTGAGACTTTGCCCGCGCCTTTCTCGTGTAAGGTATCACGGCTGTTTTCGATTGTTTGGATACCACCAATACCTGAACCTAAAATGATACCAAAGCGATCTTGGTCAACGCCTTGTACTGGCGCATCAGCAGCACTGACTTCCTTGATAAAACCAGCGTGCTTTAGTGCCATAGCAGAAGCGGCAACCCCATAATGCATGAACTCATCATAGCGACGCGCATCTTTGGCATTCATATATTGCTTGGCATCAAAGTCTTTGATCACGCCTGCGATTTGCGCACGGTAGCCGGTGGCATCGAAATGTGTAATCGGTGAGATACCACTCTCGCCATTGAGCAACTTGGTCCATGAGCTATCGACGTCTAGACCGAGCGGCGTAATGGCGCCCATACCTGTGACTACCACACGCGTATCATCAGAACGCTCGTAGTGAGGTGGTTTTTGACGCGATTTATGTACAGGCGCTGCAGTCATATTATTTGTGTCATCAGTGGTGGCTTGGTCGATAGGTGAACTACTATTCTGGCTCATGCGATATATCCTATACTTACAGGTCCTAAGAGAATGGCGTTTCAAAAGTCATTATAAAACACATAGGTGCACGTATGTAAACTAAAATTTAACTGGTCAGGCAAAACATACTTGACCCAATACCACGCCTTTATTTGCACCAGTTACCGCTGGTAAATTACCAGTTTCACCCATCAATGTTTGTCTAGCCAACCATGCAAAAGCAACGGCCTCGACCCACGTTGGCGCAAGTCCTAAATATTCAGTGGTTTTTACTGTGCAATGGGGTAGATGTGCTTGCAAGCGTGTCATTAAATAGTCATTCAATGCACCGCCACCGCAAACATAGACCGAGCTGTTTTTTGCATGACTGACAAACATATTAATTTGCGTACTGGCACTGATAGCCGTTAGCTCAGTCAAGGTTGCTTGCACATCGGCTGCTGAATAACTGATGTTAGCATTGGCTTGTTCAAAAGCCTGTAGCTCATTTTGCAACCAAGTTAAGTTAAAGTCCTCACGACCTGTGCTTTTTGGATGAGACTGAGCAAAAAATGGATGTGCCAAAAGTTGCTGTAATAATAACTCAATGATGGTGCCAGAATGCGCCCAAGCACCACCTGCGTCATAAGCATTATCGGTATGCAACGAGGTCCATGCATCCAACAATAAGTTGGCAGGTCCAGTATCGTAACCAACAACTTGATCTTTTTCACTGGCTGGCAAGACGGTTATATTGGCAATACCGCCCAAGTTTAATAGCACACGTGTGCTATCAGGGTTGGCAAATAATGCCTGATGAAACGCAGGTACTAACGGTGCGCCTTGACCACCAACTGCCATGTCACGACGTCGGAAATCACTGACCACGCTGATGCCTGTGCGCTCAGCGATGATATTGGCATCGACTAATTGCAACGTGAATCCCATTTGTGGGCGATGACGTACGGTCTGGCCATGACAGCCAATCGCTAGCACTGACTCAGGATCGGTATTTGATTGCTGCAATAAAGTATTGACCACTTCACTCGCGAACTCAGCGTACGCGCGACTTGCCCAGCCGAACCAATCCAATTCACTGTTTGGTTCATCAGCCTCTGGTACAAGTTGATTCACGCCATTCGGCTGACATAATGCAAATAGTACTTCACGCAGACGTGGCGGAAAATCTTGGCTATAGGTTGCAAGCAGTCGCATCGGCGGTTGGGTATTTTCTTCGTTACTCACCTCAGGATTAAACTGGCAAAGCACAGTATCCATACCATCCAAACTGGTGCCAGACATCATGCCAATATATAAGCCATTATCAAAGCTTTCAAATACGGTTTGCTCAAGTGCATCAGTTAGGGTGGCATAGTTCGAATTATTAGAGGTCAAGTCATCAATATCGTCTGAAGGGTTATCCAAACCATTATTCATAAGCAAGTCTGCGAGGGCATTATGGTCAGTATCAGCAATCGATGCGGGGTTGGTCATGGCAATTTACCTTAAAAAACGCTAGTATATCCGTCAAATTCTAGCATTTTTTCTGACCTTTTGAGGTTCTAAACTTCCTAAGGTGTTGAGCCAGTAACCGTCATTCATAAAAATCCCAATTAAAGTGATATATAGAGAGCATCATGACCCATCAAACTTACACCCTAGAAGAACAACTGGCCCTTATTCAGCGCGGTACGCAAGAGATATTATCTGAAGATGATTTAGTGGCTAAGCTAAAGCTCAATCGTCCGCTACGTATCAAGGCAGGCTTTGATCCTACCGCACCAGATCTGCATTTGGGTCACACAGTACTGATTAATAAGCTCAAGCATTTTCAGGACTTGGGTCATGAGATTTATTTTCTAATCGGTGATTATACCGCCAAGATTGGTGACCCTTCTGGCAAAAACAGCACGCGTCCACCATTGACCGATGGGCAAATCAAAGCCAACGCCACGACTTATGCTGAGCAAGTATTTAAAATCTTGGACAAAGAAAAGACTCGCGTGGTCTTTAACTCTGAGTGGTTCAACGACATGAGCGCTGCTGACATGATTCAGCTTGCCAGTCAGCAAACCGTCTCGCGTATGCTTGAGCGTGATGACTTCTCAAAACGCTATGCATCGCAAACGCCCATCTCAATCCATGAGTTTCTTTATCCGTTAGTACAAGGCTACGATTCTATCGCCCTAAAAGCAGACGTTGAGCTTGGTGGTACCGATCAGACCTTTAACTTGCTAATGGGTCGTACCTTGCAAGGCCGTTATGGCCAAGAACCACAAGTTTGTATCACTGTGCCAATCTTAGAAGGGCTGGATGGTGTCAATAAAATGTCCAAATCACTGGGCAACTATGTCGCTATCTACGACGCACCAGGCACCATGTATCAAAAAATCCTGTCTATGCCGGACACGCTAATCCATCGTTACTTTGAGTTCTTAAGCTTTAAGCCAATGGAAGAGGTTGAAAGCTTGATGCGTGAAATGAAAGACGGCCGTAATCCACAAGAAATCAAACGTATCCTTGCCGAAGAGTTAATCGAGCGTTTCCATGATGCCGGTGCCGCTGCTAATGCGCACAAATCTGCTGGTAACGTCTTAGCCGATGGCGAGCTACCAGTGGATTTGCCAGAAGTAACATTAACGCTTGAAGAAGGTCAAGAGGCCTTGTTTATCACACAGGTATTAAACCAAGCAGGTTTGGCTAAAAATAGTGCAGCGGCAAAAGACATGATCAAGCGCAATGCAGTCAAAGTCGATGGCGAAGAGGTCAATGCTGGCTTTAGCTTGACCTCAGGTCAAACGGTTGTAATTCAAGCAGGCAAGAAAGCCTATGCAAAAGTGACGGTTGCTTAGATAATCTATAAAAATAATTAAGAGCGAGGTCGGCAGTAATTGTCGACCTTTTTTATGAAGCGATAATTAGCAGCCATTTTTTAATAGTAGGAGTTTGCTATGACTAAAACCATTCCCCAAGGCATTTACCGCCACTATAAAGGCAGTTTGTATCAAGTACTGCATACGGCGCAGCATTCAGAAACCGAAGAATCGCTAGTGGTATATCGTTGCCTATACGGTGAATATGGCGTGTGGGCACGTCCGCTTGCGATGTTTGCTGAAACGGTTACGGTCGATGGTAAGGAAATTCTGCGATTCGAATTGATTAAGCCATTAAATGATTAATACTTAGCCAATGATTTAGATTGAATTTAGCGCACAAAAAAGCGACCCGTTGAGGTCGTTTTTTTTGTGCATTATCGCAAACTTACAATTAAGCATTCAGAAATTCTTTCAATACTTTATAAAATGCTACAGGTGCATCCATCGGCACGGCATGGCCCGATGTTGGCAAAATAATACTGTGCGCATTGGGCAGCAGAGTGGTCAAACGCTGTTGCCATTCTGCATTATATAACTGCGAGCGCGCACCAATCAGTAAGGTAGTCGAAATATTGACCGTTGGCAAAACGTCGCGGTAATCGTAGGGCAGTGCAACATACGCAGATAGGCAGCGTAGTTTGTGTTGCCATGTCGCGTGCTCCATCAATGAGATTTTGTGCGGTGCCCGATAGCTGAGGGCTTTTACCAATAATTGCGAAGGTTTGCGACTGACAGAGAGCAGAGAAAAAGAGCGTTCCATGTCTAATAAATTTACTTTTAATCGATAGGGCAGGTGACGGAAGTCGACCACTTGCTCGGCTTGTAAATAAGGAGCAGTGTCAGTAATTAACTGTGTAAATTGCGCAAACAATTCGGTTTGTCGTGTACCGAATACACCGCCACCTTGCCAGTCTGGCTGATTATGAATAATCGGTGCTTGATCAATGTTCAGATAGTGACTGACGCGCTGAGTACCAAAGCGCTGAAAATATGCCCACATGACCAATGCTCCCATCGATATCGCGGCAACAGGAAAAGCCTCAAAGCCAGTTTCTTTGCTCACGTACTCAAACACATCTTGGGTATCTTGTGCATATTGCTCAATAAAATCAAACGTTGGCAACGTTAGGTCACTGGCCAAACCAAACCCTCTAAAATGTGGCAAGTAAAAACAGTAGTGCTGAATGAGCGGTAAAATAAATGGCAAAAATTGCCGCGCATCCATACCAAAAGCGTGCATTAGTAGGACAGGTTTACCTTTGCCAATAACAGAGACGGGCAGCAACGTTCCATCAGCTGTTTGGACAGTAATGGTCTTTAGCTGGTAGGGAGTAGGAAAGGGTATGAGGTCTTTTTTCATAGAGTGATATCTCTTTGATTTTTCAAGCTGTCTCGGTCAATTTAGCTAAGAGAGTATTGCGGTAGAGTACACAGCTACAAAATAGTTATACCGCGAATAAAAGACTGCTATATTGAAGCTGTTACCAGACCATAGCATAGAATTTGGCTAAGGGTAGAAGTCAACAGTGAGACGATACCAACGCTATTTAGGGACTGAAAATGATCGTTGAGGATATAAGCGCATGAGCAGATCAACATTACCATTACTCGATAGTAGCCTATATCCACAAGTATGGCAGCAGCAGATATTTACCAGTCCGAAGGCGCTTTTGCTGTCGATGTTGTCTGCTACTTTGAGTAGGAAGGTAACAATTGATGCCAGTGCTTTCACCAAACAGTTATTGGCAGATGATGTTTATCAAGAATGGATTAATACCACAGTATTTGGGCGTTATTTGCATCGTAACTTCACCGCATTTTATCAGCAGACAGAAGACAGTTTTAATACAGATATGCCCGCATTGTTCCGACAAGAATTAGTACGCCATGCGCAGTATTTACCATTAGGTCAAGTATTGTTTTTTGCAGGAGATATGTCCAAAAGTGTACGACAGACTAAGATGTTAACCACGACGGTGAATCCGGCAACGACAATAATAAATACTCAGAAAATGTCTCATAATCTGGCACAAAATCTGACCGTGAATACGTCAAGGTTAATCATTAATCAGATAACCATCACTGGTAAGCAAGTATTGGGGTTTGCCATACGTCATAATAAGCGCACTAGTGAACGTCTGCGTAACGAAGTGCTGATTTTGGACTTTCAGGATTTGCGTTTGGTCAATGAGCAAGCTATTGAAGATGTAAAAAAAGCAATATAGATGACTCTATATTGCTTCGATCTTATGAGATGCGCTAACAGGTTCGGTGTTGATAAGTGTTATATTGATAATCAACATTGACACTAAAACTAGTCGAGCAGTTAATATTAATCTTGCTTGGCAATCGTCAGTCCATTATAGGTCTGGGCGACTGGCATTACTTCTAGGCGGTTGACGTTAATATGAGCAGGCGACTCAATCAACCATAACAAAATATCACCAATATCTTCACCTGTCATAGTTTTAAAGCCATCATACACCTTGGCAGCTTTGTCATCGTCACCATGATAGCGCACGTTTGAAAACTCAGTGCCAGCAACGTTGCCAGGTTCAAGATTGGTCACACGCACTTGGGTACCAATCAGATCTGCTCGCAAGTTTAAGCTGAACTGTTTTACAAACGCTTTAGTTGCGCCGTAAACATTGCCACCAAAGTAAGGCCAGCTACCAGCTATCGAACCGACATTGATAATATAACCATTATCGCGCGCGACCATCGCTGGCAAGACCGCATGGGTCAATGCCATCAAGCCTTTGATATTGGTATCAGTCATACGCATCCAGTCATCAAGACTGGCCTTGTGAGCAGGCTCTGTACCCAGTGCCAATCCTGCATTATTGACCAAGACATCGATTTGTTTAAAATCATCAGGCAAGTCAGCAATGATTTGCGGAATAGAAGCTGTATCACTCACATCCATAACCACGGGTAAAAAAGCCTCACCTAAAGTCTCTGCCAAGGCATTCAGTTTATCAAGGCGTCTGGCGCAACCAATCACGCGATGGCCGTTAGCAACCAAACGTTCTGCCAACGCTTTACCAAAACCCGCGCTCGCTCCTGTAATCAATACGTTCATGATCTGTCCTTATTATTGATGCTATCTGCTGTTGCTATAATTTTGATGACGACTTTATTTACCCTAATGCGACTTATCTATTCGATAACTGCTTACCAAAAATCTTATCACCAGCATCGCCTAGACCTGGGATGATGTAACCATGCTCATCCAAATGGCTGTCTAGCGCAGCGGTGTAGATAGTCACGTCAGGATGCGCTTCATTTACCAAGCGTACGCCTTCAGGTGCAGCCACCAATACCAATGCTTTAATATTAGTACAGCCATTTTTCTTTAGCATCTCGATGGTCGCAACCATTGAGCCGCCTGTGGCTAGCATTGGATCAATGATAAGTGCAGGACGTTTGTCCATGTGGCTCACGAATTTTTCAAAGAAAGGGACTGGCTGCAACGTTTCTTCATCACGTTGTAGACCGACCACAGAAATCTTAGCAGTAGGGATCAAATCGAGCACCCCATCAAGCATGCCGATACCTGCGCGTAAAATCGGTACGATCGTCGCCGTCTTACCGATGATTTGCTCACCAGTGATCTCGCCACACCATCCTTCCATTGGGAAAGTTTCGATTTCAAAGTCACGGCTTGCTTCATAAGCCATCAAGCGCGCAAGCTCTTTGGTCAATGTACGAAATTTATAAGTACTACAGTCTTTTTCGCGCATAAGGCTGAGTTTATGACGGACTAGTGGATGATCGATTACCGTAATTTTTAAATCGCTGTTTAAGTCACTCATAAGTACTCTCTTGGTTTCTTGTCTGATGCTTGCGCAGTTACTGCGGTTGCTATTAGTATAAAAGATACAAACACTTACCGCACTTTAACCATATCTTTAGCTCATAAATAGTAAAGTTAAATCCTTCACAATCAAGCTAATTAACTACTTTACGACAGTGCTCATTTATCGCAATGACAATATTTGCGTTCACAGCTGCCATCAAAGCCTAAGCAATTCAGGCCAAGTAAAAAGATATCGCGCTATTTAAGTCAACTGATTGAACCGACTAAGTTTGGCTATATAGCGTGATTACAAGTGAGGTAGTGTTTAGACTTGCTATGATACCAAAAAAACCGCTTTTCTGATGAAGAATATCATGACTATAAAAACACCAAGCACTCAAAAAACCACTGATACTGAATCGAAATTGTCTAATGACAAAGCCACAGAGCTCGAAACCCATCCTTTTGAGCCTGTCTTACCACCCAATGCCACGGTCATGATGATGGGTACGTTTCCACCGACTGCTGATAAATGGGCGATGAGCTTTCATTATCCTAATTTTTATAATGATATGTGGCGGATATATGGTCGAGTATTTTTTGATGATGCTGACTACTTTAGAATAGGCGATGAGAAGCGCTTTGACCCTGAGCGCATTCGAGATTTTATGTTTGAACGTGGCATTGCGTCTTGTCCGACAGTAAAGCAAGCCATCCGTGAGACGGGTAATGCTTCGGATAAAAATCTAACAGTAGTCACACCTGTTGATTTAGAGGTTATCTTGCCACAAGTGCCGAAGGTAAAGTCATTGTTTACGACAGGAGGCAAGGCGACCGAAGTACTGCTTGGGTTATTAGACGAGCCAATTGCCAAATCAAAGCATCCGAAAACCAATCAAAGTATGGATTACCCTTATCAATGGCAGAGTAAAGATAACCAGAAAGCTGATGTGAATAATCTAATCTTATATAGATTACCTTCAACCTCACGTGCTTATCCACTATCGTTGGATAAGAAAGTCGCTGCGTATAAATCGTTTTTTGAAAAGATGGGTAAGTTATAAAATGGAAATAGAGAAATGGTTGCACTAATAGACGATAAAGCTCAAAAATAATACGAGGTAACTATCTAGTAAAGCTAAACGTTTTTAATGTTAGAAAGTATAGTAAATAGCACATTTATAGATAGTCTTTAGGCTTATTGAAATTAACTAAATCATAACTCATTGAAAGAAATAAAGATTTACTCATCTTCTAAAATAAGATTAAAAACATTAATAAAACGGGTTGACACAAAAGTTAAACCGTCTATAATACGCACCTCATCAAGACGAGCTGGAAGTAGCTAGTGT
>TARA_R110000737_G_C14624761_1_pt1 | contig 76170 bp, 103 predicted proteins | sample TARA_R110000737 | Tara Oceans TARA_R110000737 (sample SAMEA4398027) | marine metagenome | biome: Polar Biome; feature: [SRF] surface water layer (ENVO:00010504); material: water (ENVO:00002006), including particulate matter (ENVO:01000060) such as... | depth 5 m | reverse complement strand
AGTGCATGGCGTTTTTGTAGTCTACGCCAAAGGATAGTTTTCGTATCATTATAGTATATTTTAATTGTTATACCACAAAGATACGGAAAATATATAACAAAGAAATGCCCCACCGAAGCAGGGCATCACCAATCATCATGTAATAAACCAAAAATTAGAGACCAATATAAACTTTTACACCTAGTGTTGTAGCGTTCTGTGTTGGTAGCAATCCAGAGAAATCCTGTCTCACTTCTACACCAACTCCCCACTTTTGCTTGATATTGTACATAAGTCCGACATTTGCTGCCTGTGGAGTGTATCCATCAAACATAGCACCTTCGAGACCTCCTGTGAGGAACAACTTGTTTTTAGGTGGTAATACTTTTGTGACCGTAGTGGTCGTATTGTTGGTAACAACAGTTTCCTTAGTTTCCAACTTAAATTTTGTAGCGTAAAGGCTGTCAGCGTATATCTCGTAATCTATAGTGCCGTTTTCCAATACTTCCTTCCCAATGTACTTAGTAGTCTCTACACTAGTACTGTCAGCAGGTGCAATCGTAGTTCCGTCAGGAACGTTAATTATGACTGGTTCTGATTTGTGCCATTTGTCCACATACCTAATGGGTGATTCTTTTATTACTGTCTTGTAAACAGTATCAGTCTCGGTGACAGTTACTGTGGTTACAGACGGTTCTTCTCGGTTGCAAGTAACAACAGAAGCACTAAGGATTGCCCCTAGTGCTAATGCTATTAAATATTTGTAGATGGGTTTCATCTTACTTCTTATCCAACTTTGCAGTTGCTTTTTTACCCTTTGCAGGTGCAGTCTTAACAGCAGCAGCCTCTGCAGCAGCAGCTTGCACTTCTTGAATCTCCAATACGATTGCATCAATCTCTTGAAGCGATGGGTTTGGGTTTTCAGTCAACGTAGCATCAAGATTCTTGATAAGTGTTGAAGTTGGCTCGTCCAATACCAATTGGATGATTTGAGGATTCAAATTCAACCCTGCGTAACGTAATACTTTTGATAATAACTCTAAATGTTCCATTCAGTTTCTAATTTAATTGTTAATAATGTTAAACGTTTAATTCGAATACAAATATACAAATAATATTTCGTAATACCAAACTAGCATATTAAGCATCATTTGTAAAATAACTTCCTGTTATGTTAATTGCGCCTCCTGTGAAACTCATTCCTGTAACAAATGTGCTGTCATGATTAGCATCTAATGTTGATTGTATTTTAAAAGATAATTCTTTTCCTGTAGCATTTCTTCCAAAAGCATTAATTGAATACCATGTTACACCTGATGCTCCTTGCATATTTACAGGGAATATATTTTGTATTCCTGTATTCATATTAAAAGGTAATCCACCTATTGTTAATGTTCCAGATGCTGTTCCTGATGTCGATATTGATGATAACCTCAATGCAAACGAAACCAACTTCCCAACTCTATAGTAATTACAAATCTGTGAACCTATAGTATAAGTAGCACCACCTCCAACATCAGAAAGAGTGGCTGTGAAACTTCCTTCACTTTCTAATATTGGTGGATAATTAGTTGCCACAGTAGAACCAGAATCAGCAACAACAAAATGAATACTTCTTTCACCGCTTTGTGGTACAAAAACTGAAAAAGTATCATTACCATTTTTATCAAGAATACCAGTAGTAAATGTGTAAGTAGTACCACCTACTCTAGTACTTCTTAAACGAATTAATATAGGATACCCCGTAATACTACTTTCGCTAGTAAAACTAACTGCTATTGTTGCTTCGGTTGCTGTGGTTGTTTCTATATTACCGAAAGTCAGTACATTATAACTAACAGTTGGTGCAGATACTGTTGAACTCACACGACTTCTATAAGGGTCTGTTAGAGTTGGTATATCAGCCAAATGAGCGATAGTACCATCCTTATCTTGCCAAGTTTGGGTTCTTGCTCCTGTGTAAGCACTTTGGTCTAATCTTGTATAAGGAACAATAATGGACGTACCGTCACCACCTCCTTGTAATATCCAATCACCTTGGCTTATACCTATTCTATATTGATGCTCTGTTCCTTGAAATGAGTTTGGATTCCATGAAGTATCGAAGTTGCCTCCTTGTGCAGTTAGAAATTGAATATAACCATTGGTAGCTGCTGCGCTATTACCAACAGACATTCCATGAGCAAAACCACCAGACATTGATAATGCATTAGTACCACCTGATGTAAAAAGTTTAAAACCACTTATATCAAGTTGTTGTGTTGTTTGTGTTACATAATCATCTGTTAGTTCTAATGCAGTTTCACCCACATTTACAACTGGTATTTTAAATGCTTCTCCTGCATAAGTAGAAGGTGTGTCAGTAAGGCTCAACCAAGAACTTACGCCTCCACCTCCACCAACACCAATACGGATACCCATTACCTTACCTGCATCAATACTACCTACAGCAGTACTTGCAGTAACAGTCATATTTATTGTGTTAGCATCTACATCTGCTGTGGAAACAACAGTAAAGATACCTAAGTTGTTTCGGTTACCCATGTCCGTAAACATGATAGTGAGACCTTCTGTTCCAGTTGTATTGATAATATCATCAACCAATTGAGCAAAGGCTGTAACCTTGGACACATAGATATTAGTAACGCCTGACATTAGTATTGTAGGGTCAGCGAAGTTGTTTGTACTTACTTGTCCATTAGCAACCGAACCTGCAGCAACATTGTTATAGTTGAACAGGAGGTCGGTTGAATTGAGATTGTACATAGTACCTAGATAATCCAAGAACGTCAGAACCTTGTAGTTCTTTGTTGCGTTCAAGGAATCACCATCCGTACCAATAACGTAATCGTTAACTGATATGTTGTAATCTAAAGGATATGTTTCTATTCTTGCCATATTGCAAAGTTACAATTTATTATGTACAAGCTACTTTGCCAATACAAGCACCTGATGCACTAATCCTTACTGAATAGAAGAATGACCCTTCTCCCCCATTACTTCTTACCCTATACCAAAGACCACCACCGTTGAAAGGAGTACAGCCTCCTGCATCGGTTGTAACAGTAGATGACCCTGATGCTATGTTTGTAACAGCAGGATAAAAATAATAAGGTATCTCTGAACCACCAGTAGGACATGTACCTGCACCAGAAGTTGCCTGTCCTGACGAAGGATAAAAGTTAAGACTGGTTGTTGCATTACATGCGCCCCTTGCCGTATCATAATCCCTAAACTCCAACAAACTTGTTGCAGGAGCAGAGTAATACAATGGGTTATATGATGCAGCCACAGCAGCAGCTATACAGTCCACTAAACTAGCCGTAGTACCTAATCCTAGTACTACCCTCACATCGTTTAAACTAAATGTTGTTGTGTTTGGTACTGATGCCATTATAATAATTCTTTAATAAGTAACTCTACTTTAGCCTCCAATAAGTCATGCTTTTGTTTCAGTTCTGCAATCTCTTTATCTTTCTCTGCCATCTTAGCACACAGTAAATCTATGTACCTAACTGATAAGTCTCCTTCATCTGATGAATCAACAAACTCTGGGTTTGTTTTCATTATGTCCTGTGCTATAACTCCAAATCTGGGAGTTCCTTTCTCTGTGTTAAGTTCAAAGGATTTCCAGTTAATGTCAATCTTGTTAGGGTCATAATCCTTGATTGAGTTCTTTCTTCTTTCATCAGAGTTCAATACAAAGTTTGATGCATAGGATATACCAACTTGGTAACTAATACCACTAGTTGCATTGAAGAACAGCCTTGCATTACCATCTGCAGCCATGTACATACCCCATCCTGCAGGTGTTCTACCTAAATCAGTAGAGTTTAAGTAAGTTGCTTGCGATTCTGCATATCCAATCCCATACATGTTGCCCAATGTAGTAGAAGCAGGTACGTAACTTGAACCGATTACATAAATTGGGTTGGTTTGTGCTGCATTTGCTCCTACATTATTGTAAGAACCTTCAAGATATCCACCAACGTGTGCAGACCTTGTTATAGCACCAGAACCCATGTTTATATCTGCTGTTGAACCTACTGTAAGACCACCGTTCGCTAAAGCTAGGTTACCATTACCCATATCTAAGGTCATTCTAATGGTACTTACAGTACCAAAAAGAAGATTCTCTGCAGACCTAAGTGTTCTTATATAAGAATCATTGGATGCAGAACCTGTCAATACTGTACCTGCATTACCAATATTACCCATTTCCATACCAATGATACCACCATCCTGTGTCATTTTAAATAGTGGAACATGAGTTTCGTCTACGTTGTCGGTATCCGCTTCTAAGTGTAATGTGACATTTGCTGTACTGGTAATTTTATGCGTTATGTTTTGAATACCTGCATCCCATGTCATTACATCAGCAAGGTATGTAAGTTCCATATATCCATTACCATCATACCAAGCATGTCTGAAACATTCAGTACCACCAGTACTGTTTACTCCGTACCAATGCAGTCTAGCTTCGTCTGTATTATCAGGTCTAGCATCTGCCCTTTGAGCAGCCGTGTCAGCACCAGAGACATTCCAGAACGTAGCTGCATTAAAATATCCATTGTTTGCTTGAACTGAACCATCACCACCATTACCACTTGTAGCACCAAAGCGAGCATTACCTGTATTGTCAACAAAGAATAACTGTCCATCACCTGTCTTTTGTATTGCAAAACCACCTGTTGCTCCTGCACCTGCACCACCAACTCTAAGTCTTGCTACATCGCTTAACCATGATAATGATACTGTAGCTGCTGCGTTATTGGGATTCTCGGTTACTAAATCCCCACTAGTTGCCCTAAAACCTGTACCTACAACATTACCGTTAAAAGACCAGTTATTTGCACTAGTTAATTCTAACCTACCATCATTGTCAGCAACAGATGCATCAGTAAAATGAAAATCAATATATCTACCAATTTCTGTTACACCAGAAGGTGAAGTATAGGGTATGACATTAAACCAATCACCAACTGTTGCCACTTGCAATCCATCCAAAAAGTCTGCATCTAATCCAGAACCCGTTCCATCATTATCTGAATGCCATATTTGCTTGGCTGTTGATTCTACAATACCCACAGGGGTTGTTTCTAGTGTTTGGTTATTATAAAAAGTCCATCCTGTAGTATCATCAATAGAGTCAATAAAGCCGTACCATGTAGTATAGTTAGTATTACCTTGAATATAGAAATCAACAGTTGATGGTAATGGATTGTTATTTGTAATCACATAACCAACATCAAATCCAGTTCCGTTAAGATGATAAGTATTTACTTGTAAGTAAGGGTCACCACCTGCTGCTAATTGTTGCTTTGCATGAATATGTAATGTTTGTGTATATGGTTGACCGTCTATATCTGTATGACCTGCACCAACAACAGTAAATGATGCACTTCTTGCTGCAAAGGCTGTGGTGCTTACACTCGCTATTTTAGTCCATTTACCTAGATTTAGAGTTGCCCATCCTGTTGTTTTGAATGCTCTTTTGCTAATTTCATCAGATGGTAAGTTACCCTCATGGTATACTGTATGTGCTAAACTATTCTCTTGGAATGTTAAATCACCATTTGCTATAGACCTAATTCTTAAATATGTATCTAGTGATACTGTAGAACCTACAGAACTACCACCCACTAAGAAGTTATTAGCTATACTGGAATTACCTAATACACTTGTATACCCGTGACCTGTACCTCTTGCACTAAGAAAACCGTTAGTAATATTTATATTTTCATCTACAGTAATAGTAAATGCACCTGCATTCCAATTACCTGTTAAAGGTACTGTACCATCAGCTTTAATATAACCTACAGCAGCATGGTCTCCCCATGAGTAAGCAGCGTTCCATTCGTTTAATCTGATTGATGTAACACCTAGAAAAGCAGGGTGAGCAGAAAATATAGGGTCGGTTTCAATATAAGAAGTTATGTATCCTACAGCAGCGTGATTACCCCATCCGAATGCAGTATCCCATTGTGTTAATCGTAAAGAAGTAACTCCTGCAGCAGCAGACGCTGTAAATACAGGGTCAGTTTCTGTTGTAAGATATCCTGCAGCAGCATGATTTCCCCATGTAAATGCTGTGTTCCAGTTAGTTGAATTATCCGTAAGATATGATATAGTACCTAATGTAGATTTTACAATACCAGTACCCCCAAGAGCAGCTTGATACCCTGCAGCAGCGTGGTTACCCCATCCGAATGCAGTATTCCAGTTTGCAATACCTAATGCTGTAACTGCTGCTGCATCTGATGCAAGGAAAACAGGGTCGAGTTCTGTAAGTGTGGAAGGTACACCTGCTAAATCGAAATTAAGACTGTAAGTTGTTTGGTCTACTAATGAGTTACCCCCAACAAAGTTATTTACAGTTATACTGTAGTGTGTACCGTTGTCAACGATACCTGTCATCTGGAAGTAGAATATTTGCCCTGACGCAGAAGGTTTGGACAGAACAAGCATGAAGCTAGAAATATTACCTGATATAGTATCAATAAAAGAACTAATATCGATACTGTTGATATCAGACTTATTGATATCAATTGTAGTGATTGCTCCTGCTAAAGTGTTGTTGCTATTTGTAGTGAAGTACCCTGTATCCGTTTCTGTAAGGTCTGGGTCAGTTTCATCTGAAAATATAAACTCAAGAGAACTAAATCCTAGGGAAGTTTTAAACGTAGAAAATATACCTCTAAGAAGGTAGTTTCTTGTTCTATCGAGATTATCAGCATCTGAACCAATTACAAAGTCATCAAGACTTAATTGATTGTCAATTGGATACGCACTCTTATTGTTTATTTTGCTCATTAATGTAGTTTATGATTCCAGTATAAGCCATGCTGCCGTAATCTCCTTGAAAGAATGGGTCGCTTAGTTTATCAAACTCTGGTCTGAAATCAAAAAAACCACACTCTAGCAATACTGCAGGGCATTTAGTTTTTCGTAATACATAAAAATCTGCCTCTTTATCCTTGTCTCCATCGGAGAAGTCATATCTAAGTTTCATATCTGCTCGACCTACTGCTAATTCAGTCATGTCGGCTATATGTTCTGCAAGCCTATCACTCTTTGTGATACCCTTGGTTGTAAATATTTCTTGACCTTGTGCATTATGGTTTGGCGATGCATTACAATGTACAGATACAAAGATAGTACTTTTCGGGTCAAAAGAGTTGGCTACCCTAACTCGATAAGACAGAGCAAGGTCTCTTGGGTCGTCCTCTCGAACTGTGGTTACAATGTTTAAATCTTGATGGGAACGTAGACATGTATAGATATGCCCACCTATTTGACGGTTAAGCACACCTTCATATGCGATAACACCGTCATCGAAAGTATGCATCTTAGCAGGAGCGGTGGTATAAATTCCATTCTTGTCTATCCCACCGTGTCCGAAGTCAAGAACAACGTTCTTAATCATTACTCCACTCCGTTGATTCCTATAGAATATGTTACAGGAGAAGCATTTGATTTAGTAACAACTACTCTTATTATTCTAGGAATAATATCAGCTACTGTTAAATTTGCTACTGCAATATAATCTAAACCTATTCTATAAATAGTGGTAATATTTGTAGATATTGCTGCACCTGTAAGAATATTATACCAAGTCTTGCTTGCAGGGTTGTATGCATCTATTGTAAGAGTTACCGAATCACCATCTACACCACCTGTAAGAGTACCACCACCCGAAACTGCTAATCTTGTTCCGTTAGATGATACTAAAGTAATAGCATTTCCTTCTGTGGGGGATTGTACAAGTATTTCTGCTGTTATTGTTACAACGGCTGTTCCACCATTAGCTGCTGAAAAATCTTCAACACCTGCTCTTACATCGTTGGTGATAGAGTCAACTAAATCAGCAGCATCTACTATGTCTGTTCCATTTATAGAAAATTGAGTATTGTCTGCTTTTGCACCTGCTACTGCTGTGTAGACGAGTCCATTTATTGTAACGGTGTCTCCTGCTAAAACGGTGGCAAAAGTAATAGTACCTGTAGCTGCTGTAGCTGCACCTGCACCTGCTGAAACATCTAAAATAAAATGTGCAGTTTCGAGACCGTTTGGGTCTAATTCGTATGTTGCTGTTTGTTGTTTGGCTGAACTTTCTGTCAACCTTTGTGATACGTTATGCATAATGTTTAGTTTTTATCTTCTGGATTAATTGTGTTGAATAGTCTGTTTATCATATTACTCAATCCTATTCGTATAGTATGTAATAGTTTGGTAATGAAATCTTGATTCTCAATCTGTTTACCTTCTTTAATACTGATGATATTCGAAATTGATGAAAATGCTTCTGCTAGAACCAATATGTTCAATACAGCATTTACAAACCAAGTAAAGTCAAAACTTAATGCTTTTGCCACCAAAGCTAATATCATTGGTACAATAAGCACCGATACTTTGGTAATCATTCCCCAAACAAGTTTTTTGAAACTTACTTTTTGCTTTAACCTAATAGCTTTAATAATACCTAGTACGGTATCTACAGCCATAATGATGGCAAGGATTTTAACTATATTTACGTCTATATCTAAAAACAAAAAGATTCCATACAGGAATGTCTTTATGTAGGTAATCACCTCGGCAGTTTTGCCAAAAATAGGAGATTCAAGGTCTATCATCATTAATTAGGGATTTTTTCGTTAACTTTGTACAAAGATACAAATAAATAATTTACAAAATATGGCTTTAAGTAAAAGTGCTAAGTATTACAGAAAGAACAAGACTGCTCGTGACAAAAAGAAAGCCTATGATACACAACTCAATAGCAGACCAGAACAGGTCAAGAAAAGAGTTGAGTCGAACAGAGCCGTGCGAAAACGTAAGGCATCTGGAAAAAGCACTAAAGGCTTAGATTACGACCACGCTGTAAAGAAGTTTGTCAAACGTAAAACCAATCGAGGACGAAAAGGAGAAGGTGGACGTAAAAAGAAGAGTTAATTAAATACAATAATCATGCCAAAGGTAACAGTCTATAGACGACCAAAGAGCGATGCAAATAATAATACAATAACCAAATTCGCTTCACCCAAACAGCACAACTATCTTAAATATTGGAGGGTTGTCAGATATTGGGCGCACAGGAAGTATGGACTATCAACAGAACAGATTGAAATGTTGCTGTACCTCTACGACCAACCATTATTTTCAAGAACAGATTTTAAAACATTCGAAGGACTACTTAGTTGGGATAAGACCCGACTAAAAGAGTTTGTGGATAAAGGACTGATTATTGTTTGGAGAGAGCATGTCGGTTATAAGAAGCAAGCCAAGATGTATGAACTTTCTACGAAGTCCAAAAGAATATGTAGTTCCATCTATAAGAAACTTACCCAAGAGGAACATATCCCAGAAAACCCAACTAACAACCCTGTCTTCAAAGGAGCGGGTTATGCCGACAAGATGTACAGGAAGCTGATGAAGCAAATGAACTCTGAACGAGAAGATAAGGCATAAAAAAAGGGATACTTTCGCATCCCCTATTTATAAGTCTACTGCGTATTAGACAGTTGGTACAACAACGTGTGTCGCTGCAATAGCAGAGATAGCAGGAACGCTATCAACACTAGATACTGCATACACAGGTTTTGTCCATTCTTTAGCCAAGGCTTTACCAATTACAGCAGCAATGTCATTAAAAGCAGCAGGAGCAGCTTCGGAGGCATGTGTTAATGTAATAATAAGACCATCAGCATAAGTAATGGCTGTAGTTGTTGCTGCTGTTTGAGCAACAGATACAATACCATTGATGGCAAGTAAAAAGCCATTTACGTTTAAAAACTTTTGCATATCGTCAATCTTTAATAGTTAAAAAGCACAAGATTATTCTTGCACGGTACAAAGATACAAAATTAATTTAACAAAGAGGGTGGGGTGGGATTCGAACCCACGACCTTCAAGATTGCAACCATCTACCTTAGACCACTCGGACACCTACCCATTGATTGTTATTATACGCAAAAGGGTATAATTTGAATGAAATATCATACATTATACCCGAACGCATATAATTGTGCATGATAACTCATGCGATGTGGGGCAGGTGGAAATCGAATCTCACTCCTTTCGCTTTTCAGGCGAACGCTTCTACCAAGTTAGCTTCTCCCCCATTCTTTAGTATTTATTCGAGATAACTATCAAAAACTGGTAACTAACGCAAATTAATACTAAGATTAGCACGCCCTAGAGTAATCGAAACCCTTCCATGTCAGTTTTGGAGACCGACTGCATACCTTTATGCTAGGACGTATATGAGACTTGGATGGGATTCGAACCCACATTCGGTATGTTAACAGCATACTGCTTCCCTGTTAGCTACCAAGTCATTTATTTTCCACTATAGCTACTATAATGGCTATTTAGGTCAAATTCTTTCCATTATAGCTACTATAATAGCGAATATTTTCCACTAAGAAGAGAGTACGGGATTCGAACCCGTGGATGTTTTACCACCTCCTAATTAGCAATCAGGTGCAATAAGCCACTCTGCCAACTCTCTATGTTGAGGAAGATAGAGGAATCGAACCCCTATCAGCTACTAACCGATACCACGGGGTTCAAACCCGATTTGCCCCATGGCGGTATCTTCCTTGTGATAGACCCCCTTCCCGACCCCTAGAAAGCCTGTTGGGAAAGAGGGTTACCTATCGTGGGAGCAGAAGGACTCGAACCTCCAATCCTAGTGGATTACACGGGTTACAGCCATGCGCCTCTTCCTGCCGAGCAATACTCCCATAACGAAAAAACCCCCTGCGATTAGCAGAGGGTCTTGTCAAGATATATATGTCCTTCCTTTTTAAATTTCAGGTTTATATACACAGCCAGTTCCTCCGCAATTGCAATTAGAGCAATTCGAATAATTCCAGAAACTAAATGTGCTTTTTGTTTTCATACTGCAAATATACAACTTTTATTTTAAACTATCGTTATGGTCTTTAATTATATCTTTTAGGTCAGCAGTCAAGTGATTGGAGATTGTCTGACGAGTCACTCCCATGCTCTCTGCGAGGTCTTTGATGGCTATATGAGCATCTTCTGCCATATACTCTTCAATAACGTCATACAGGTCTTGCTGTGTAGTCCTCTTACGCATCCCACCACAAAGTTTACCTACAATTCTCAACTTCTCGTCCTTTTCGAACATCCTAGAGGGATTAAAGACTACTCTTCGGTATTGGTTTACATAAGGCTTTCTGGGATTACCCCAAATCTTACTTACAGCCTCATTTACCCTAGCCTCTCCGTAAGTACGGATTATCTTCCCGTTACTTCTATCGCTGACCCATAAGGCAGCTTCAAGAAAGTACTCCCACTCGATATCTGGATTAAGATGATACAGAACTTCCATGGTGTATAAAAACTCCTGAAAACTCTGTATCTTTCTCTTGTAGTAATTCAAGGAATAGAACTCTGTCTTCTTGTCTGGGAAGAACAGATAATCTTTTCCTTCAAATCTAAAGTAACTTTCCTGTAGTAAGTTTGGGAACTTATCTACATCGAGTAACATTACAGGATGACAGCTACATCCCTACAGGTGATTATCCTATAGGTCTCACCCTTTGCGTTGGGTACGTCATGACCTGCATGTTTATCATACAGTATCTCTTGACCTGCCTCCAAGCCGAACTCCTTCTTACCGATTTCCTCGGATGCAGAAATTAACTCTGCTTGCAAGAAACGGTCTGACATTGCTGTGGGTACTTCCAATCCAGACTTGGTAGTTCTCAATGCCCCATCTTTAGGTTTTATAATTACGAATGCTCCTACTCCTTTCATCTACTCTTCTTTTTTGTTATTACTAGCTTCTTTTAACTTACGCTTAATCCTTTGACTAAACGTTTCAAAACCGAGAGTCTTCTGCATATGCTTCTTCAATCTCCTGTTTTTACTCGATGGTCTGTTCCTGTGTGCCATTATATTGCTTTTAAATAATTATTTCCATCCTCCACCACCGATTCCACTTAGTAGCCATATTGCAAATATACAAGTACATACAACACCCAAGCAGAATCCTAGTATGAAGTATCCCATTATGCTCGTCTTAAGTTTACGATTATAGACGTAGTTGAAAGTAATGTCGATGCTGCCGACACTCCATTCTTTAACGCTGTCTTGGTTACTTTTACAGGGTCAATGATACCTAGTTCGAACATGTTACCGCCCTTACCTGTCTTAACATCGATACCCCAACTCTTCTTGCGGAAGTCACTTTTCTTATAAACAATATCAGCATTACCTAGACAAACCTTCAACGGGTCGATTATAGTGTCCAGTACACAATTGTAACCTGCAAGCATAGCAGGATTATCAATTGACCTAGATACTTTGACATTGTGCAATGCAACACCTCCACCTGCCACGATACCTTCTGACAACGCTGCTCTTGTAGCGTGGATAGCATCGTCCACCCTGTCTGCAATTTCAGACTGTTCAGATGTACTTGATGCCCCTACATTTACGATAGCGACCGCAGATGATATCTTGGCGATTCTCTCTTCCAAGAATTTCTTTTCGTGAAGGTTCTCTGTGTTCTTAAGCTGTGTAACCAATCCTTCGGTATGCTCAATCAATGCTTCATTAGGTTCATTGAAGAATACGGTTTTGTTTCTTTCAACAGTAACCTTATCAATTGAACCAAGACCGAAATCAACATACTCCGAATTACCATCTTCATCAGATTTGGTAAGGGTATCGAAGTTATCACCTGTCTGGTCATCTATCAATATAGCACCAGTACTGATAGCAAGGTCATTTAGGACATCACGTCTACGCACACCAAAGTGGGTAGGTTCGATGACCACAGCTTTGATTTTCTTACGGACAACGTTCATGGCTATCATCGCCAGTAACTCTTCGTCCATTTCGCTCACTATCACAAGCGGTACATTATTGGTGATGGCAACTTCAACTTGTGCTTCGATTTGCTTCAATTTCTCAATCTTCACATTGGATACCAGAATAAACGCATTGTCAAACTCACATCTATTCGATTCGGCTTGGTTGACAAAAACCTCTGACTTATACCCATTCTCTAACTCAAACCCCTCTGTTACCGATACGTATGTATCACTAGTCTGGGATTTCTCCATCAATACAACTCCGTGTTCACCTGCTCTATGGAAAGCATCAGCTATTACCCTACCTAGTTCGTCGTCATTGTTAGCCGAAATTGTGGCAACGCTTCCGATATTATCGAGTGTAATTTTCTTTGATTGCTTCTCTAACGCCTCTGTAATGTCCTGAACAGCAAGATTCATTCCCTTGTTGAAATCAGTATAGTTAATCGATTTGTCAGACATAGCCTCAAGTCCACGAACAACCAATCCTCTTGCGATTATGGTTGCAGTAGTTGTACCATCACCTGCCTCTGTTGCTGTGTTCAGCGAGGCTTGTTTTATTACCTCACTAGCCATACGCTCGACAGAATCGAGAGGTACGATAGCTTTGGCTACGGTCACCCCATCCTTGGTAGGTTTCGGATTTCCGTGTTGGTCTTCTATGATTACTGTTCTTCCGCTTGCTCCTAGAGTCGAAGCTACGGGTGTGTAGAGTAAGTCTACTCCTTCTAATATTGCTTTCTTTGTGTCTTCCCCTGCTACGATTTCCGTAATTCGGGCATTTGGTGTCAAATTCATATATATTTAGATTTTAATTACATGCAAATATACAACTTTTTTACATAACTACCAAATAGGTAAAAAAAGAAAACCCCGATAACAGTTTTTCTGCATCGAGGATTCCCACTTTTAAATGGACGTTGTGTTTTTAGTAAGCCTTAAGGTTTCCGTCTTTACCTCTTTTGAATTTGGCTTTCTTTGGTTTCGTATGATAGGATTTACCTTCACCACCTTTACCTGTAGTATAGGATACGGTTTTAGTTTTCCTTTTCTTGGCATCACGCTTGGCTTGTTCAGCTTGCGCTTGCTCCATTGTCATTTTCTTTTTTGATACTTTAGCAGCCAAGTCATCACCCAAAAGTTGAGTCTTTCTACCTGCAGCTAATGCAGCATTTTTACTACTAGGCTTAGTAGATGCTTTTTTCTTCTTGTCGTTCTTTGGGTCTGGCATTATGCTAATTTTTTATCGTTAGGAGTTGAGAAGGATAACGCTTTTTTAACCCTAGAGTTTTTACGTTTATAGAGTCGGGCAGTTTTCTGCTCTTTCTTTGGCGTTACTTTCTTCTTCTTTTTTAGTTTCATCTTCACAAAGATACGAAATTAATTTATAGGAAGCCTCCGTCATCATCTGCGTGTTCTGGAAGCTGTGGTGGTGAATCATTACGACCATCAATCCAATCCATGAAATCCTGTTCCGTCATTTCTTGAACACTCTTAACGAATACCTGTGACAGACCAAACTGATTTGTAATCAATTTAAGGACTATCAACTCATTTGCGTGTCTACCGTCATTGGTACGGTATTCAATTTTTCCAGTACGTAAAGTACTATCCTCTGACAAACCAGAGAATGTTATCATGAAAAACCTTTTTTTCTTATCCATTATATTTCGCTATAAAAAGTTACTAGGACTATTCTTTCTCCCTTTTCGATTTTGGGTGGGAATTTTGCATGGAACTTCTGGGCAGGGTAGGACAGTAACCTATTAGGTTTAGCATATACCCTATCCGTTTCCCTGAACCTACCAATATGGTTGCTATCACGCAATACCTCATTATATACTTCACCAGTTACATCTTTAGGTAAAGCCTCTCCATGAATCCTATGCTCATAGAACATAGTTCCATTTCTGGGATATACACCTTCTGATTCGTTGATGTACAGCACGGATGCTACATCTACATACTGGTTGTTGATTATTCCATCGGAATGAATCCTTGGGTCGGTGTCAAAATCCTTATGAGCCTTTCTAATGAAGGTCAAAATTATTCTATGGTCATCCAATTCCAATTGTTCCCTGATTACCTCTGGGGTATCAATTACCAGAAATTCTTTCCATTGGTCACCTGCACCTGCCTTTACAATCTGAAATTCCTGCTTACAGTAATCCTGCAATACAGCGAAGTCTTTTTCGTCCAAAAAATTGTCTTCTATTATTATCATGAGCCAAAGATAAGACTTTTATGGCTCAAAACCAAATCGCCACCGAAATTATGTTAACATTTGCTTTTGATTTGCATATGTCAAAAATTATTGATAACTTTGCGACTGTTCGTCTTCGTAGAAGTCGTGCGAGGGTCACCGACAGGTGTTTCCCGACCCACAAGAACTGTTATACGCACGAGTTATATACTTAACAAAAAGTACCAAGTTTGTTTTCCTAAAAATTGTAACTTAGTACCTAACCCAGAAACCAATCGTCATGAAACGTTTAATACCATTATTACTTATCCTCCTGCTAACAGCTAGTTATTATCCCTCTTATAAGGCATCGGGTAGAAACCATATAGCTGTATCCGAACATCTACAGCCTTATTATAATGAATTTGTTGAAATTGCAGACAAGAATAACCTAGAAATCGATTGGAGCAGAATAAAGTCCGTTGATTTAGTTCCCTTGGCGCATAACATACAAGGTTACTGGTCTCGTGCATCAGAAACAGTAATGATAAGCTACTACTATACTTTTCCAATGCTTGTGACACTAACTAAGGAAGAGAAGGATGATTTAATTCTTATGACTTTGGCTCACGAAATAGGGCATAGTCAAGGTTGGAAGCATACAAACCCCGACCATATGGGATTGATGAATCCATCGGCTAGGTTTGATATGACAGCATTAAGAGGTATGGGTGCAGAAGCCTACATTGTAATTTGCTTCAAAGCAGAAGCAGCAAAGGCAAATAAAAAACCCCTCGATTAAAAGGGGTTCATTTTACTAGAGTACGTCATCGTACATATCGTCCAAGTCTTTTTGTGTTACTCCTATGTATCTTAAGGTCACAAATGGTGTGGAGTGATTGAACTGCATTTGCAGCTTTGGTATTCCATCCTTCCCCTCGGCTTCTTTCTTATCGTAGTACCTTCTACCAAATCCTTTCCTCATTGAGTGGCTAGATATTTTCAATCCTTCTACATCATCGAAGTACTTCTTAAGTAATCGGTTTACGTGTTGAGGTGAATATACCGTACCTTTGTTGGAGGTAAAGCATTTCCCACCTAATTCCTTTTGTGCTGTATCTGGCATCTTACCTACAGCTTCCAATACTGCTGAATTGGCTACAACCTTTCTTTTCTTACCAGTTTTCTTTTCCTTGACAACGAATGTCTTTTCTGATAGGTCTTCGTAACTAATGGTCAATAGGTCACTAATTCTTAACCCCATGTTGACCCCACAAGCCACTAATAGTCCAAAATTTGCATTTTCTTTTGATTCGATTAGTCCATTGGCAACTTCCATGGCTATATCGTAGTCTAAATAATCACTTCCTGTTACTTGCATATTATTTGTATTTTACTATGGTTACCAATGGGTCTCTATCGCTCATGCTTGGTTGACGAATCCACAATTTTACTTGGTCGGCATTCAAAGCCTCATTTGTGATTTCTAACCTTGCATCTTCACAATTTCTTAGAAATTTACCAATTCCTTTTTTCCAATGTTCCCATTGTTTGATTTCATCGTACAATTTGAATCTGGCTTTTCGTTCTTGCTCTAGTGCAGTTTGAGCATCCTTTACATTTTTAAGGAGACCTGCGTACTCTGCACCTTCCAGAACTACCTTTCCATTTGAAAGTATCTTCATTGCTTCAATTTTTTAGTTAATTTTTCTAAAGATTCCGTTGCTTCATCGCTACCTAACCATTCGATTGCATCTTTCATTTGTTGATTGGTAAATGGTTCTCCACGATTAGTGGGTACAAAAAAAGCACCTAATTCTGGTGCAGGGCAATTGGGATACCTGCAGGAGTTATTTAACCTGCAGCTTTCCCCTTCTCTTCTTACGTGTTTACATGATATTTGTTCTTTCATACTGCAAAGCTACAACAAAATGTTCAGTTATGCAAATCGTTAGAACATTAATCCATTTTTTCACCTTTTTTCCAAGGTCTATATATGGTCTTTACCAAAACATGACCATCATTTACCTTATGACCAGTTTTATAATAAGACATAACCTCAACTTCAACGTATGGGTTCTCGCTCCACCTCCAAAAACCAGTTACAATGGCAGAACTTATTACAGACCTATTATCTATATCCTGAATCAAAGCTATGCTGTCACCTAGTTCTGGTAATTCGTCACCCTCTCTTCTGGGGATGCGAATAGTATTTCCGTTCAATATTCCGTCTACATAATCCATATTAAAATTTATTTAAGTGTTCTCTAGCCAAAAAGTACGTTTTTCCGTACCCTAGGTCTTTTATATTTTCAGGTTTGATGAAATCTTCCTTTGCAATCCATCCTATGAACTCCACAGCAGCATTATCATCCACCACAGCCAATACATATGTGTCAACATCGTTATTTTCCTTCATAGTACGCACCAGATTGCCATTTCTGCGCCTAGTAGCCTTGATATCCACCCTTTTTCCGCTAGGAGTAAGGCAATCATACGTTCCAGAACGAGGCTCGGACGACAAATCTTGAAAAATGTTGAATTTCTTGCAAAAAGCATACTCTGCAATGAGTCCAATCATCATAATTTCAAGAGGGTCTTCTTTTGAACCCATTTTTACGTCCTTTACCCCTGCTTTTCTGTTAACATTGTAACGCAAACTAGCAACGTACCCCAATGCCTCCAATTCTGTCTTAGACAATAGAATCATACACCTGTATTAAGATTACACCATGCTTCACCATTTCTTCCGATATGTAAAAAGTCGATTTTTTACTAATAAGACTTATGTAAGCCATTTCTCCCTGCATTATCATCTGGACAGCAGCATGTAAATCCTGTAGTTCTAGGTCTGTTCGTTCCTCCCAATCACTTGCAAATTCTCCTACTGCCGATTTGAATAATATTCTGCTTTTAGACATTTTTCTTTTCTTTAATTAATATGCTTACTTTACCTGTCATGTCGTCTACTAGTTTTACGACCTCTGTTCCTTCTGTGTTACCGCTTTTGAGCCACATCAGTTTTACCCATTCTACGTCTTGTTGTGATATCTCTGCCATTATTCTAAATTTATCCTTATTGAATTTCTTGCAAAACTAACATCTGGGCAGTCTACTGGACACATCACAGCACCTGTAATAGGCTTAGTGATTACGTAGAACTCATAGCTTCCTCTCTGGAATGCAAAATCTACCAAGTAACCCAATCCTCCTTGAGCATTTCTTTTAAAGTGACCGTAAGACATGCTGTCGTATGGTGAGTGTTGCATATTTATTATTAAGGATAGGTGGTCAGCAAACTCTGGGGAACAGTATATAATATTCTCTGTAAACTTCCCGTTCTTATCCAATCTCTTTATTGTTTCATCGAAATCTCTCATGCTCTGATACATGTTAAAGTTCATCACGTTCCCGTGTGTTTCGACCAAATCAATCAACTCTTCCATTCTATTCATTTTAGTATTTTTTGACAATATGTGGTTTACCGATTTTTTTCATGTTTTCAATCATGTTTTTAGTGCCTTTTGACACTCCATTCCAGAAGATTATCGCTGCATCTGCATATTCAGCCATTTCCGCATTACGAATCACCCCTGCCGACTTGCCATGGGATTCCCAATCCGCAGGAAATCTCTTCACAGAGAATCCCCGTGAGTAACCATAAGCCTCTCCGAGCCTATCTGCTCCACCCGCAGTACCAGACACAATTTCTACTCGTTTACCCTTCTTTGACAGCATCTTATCTGCTACCATCTTCATGAAGGAAAGATTGACGAAATCACGTCCACCTGCTATGATTACTTTAAAAGCCATAATTACTGTTTAGGTTTCATCTTATATATCTGCTCCTGCAATCTGTTCCCACAGACCTTCGTTCTCTTCACACTTCGCTATGTAGGCATCGATAATCTCTTCTACCCAATCCATGTAATGCTTACCATCACTTTTAATATCGATTTTACCTCGATACTTATTAAAGTGCTTGTGCATTTCCGCATAGGTTCTTTCTACTTCTTCTGAATACTGCTCTAGCTTTATAACGTAATCAGACCATTCCATAGCATTGTCCAATAGGTTACCTGTGGGTCTTTCTGGCTTTATCATTTGAATAGTTGTGGTAAGTACTTTCGTACTTGGTTATAGAAGTCCAGAGCGAATCCTTGAGCCTCCGCACCGACCGATGGGAAACCAGTAAACTCGAAAATATCCTTTACAATATAATTTTCCTTTGAACTCTCAAACAAGAAATTCAATTGCATACTATCTGCAGCACCATCTGGGGTGTCCTTAGTAGCAGTTCCTGTAACCCATACCATCATTCTATCGTAGGGTTTCCCACCTGCTTTTGCCATCTTATCCAATTCCTTGAATGAATCTGTGGCTTGTGCTATTTCGACTACGTGGCTCATACCCCCATTGTTTTTGCGGTTACATCTACGAGCAGTTCTTGCAACAGCGTCATTCTACCTTCATAGAATTGGAATTGCATCTTGTCGTCCTCCGACATGTTTTCTGTAGTGTACATTTCTTGAGCAGCGTCTGCAGCCTTTAGTTCGTGTTGTAATCTCTCGATAATCTCTTCTCTATTCATAATATTTGATTAAAAGTTAAATCCTGCAATGATACTTAGTGCAGCGAGAATTGCGCCCACTATTAGTCCTTTAGTAAATGCTGCGCTTACTTTTTTATTCATGCGCTCGATTATTCTGTCAGCATCTGCTTTGCGCACGTTTATCCTGTCATTTATCCTGTCAGCAATAGCATCACCAACCTCACCTACTGTAAAGTTCTGGGTGCGCTCCATTTCCTCTGTATAGGAGTCATGCGATGGACAGCCACTATGTGAGTTAGGATGGTCTGTGGGGTCTACATATTGTAACCCTACCATTGGGTCACCCGTTTTTTCATATGCGCTCTTTAAGTCCAACGCTTTCTTGTACGGACAATTCACACATCCATTGTTACAGCAGTATCCTCTTTCCAGATGAACACTACTAGGTATAGCCTTGTACTGATTTTCTTTTCCCATTGTTATGAATTTAAAATTATTTCAGAATAATGTCTCCTAAAGAAATCAGCCATGTATTCCTTGTCGGAACATGCTGCAAAATCTGCCCAATAGTACTCACCTAGGAAAAACCTACCCATTAGACCTCTTCTAGTGGCTTTCTGGATTACTCCAAAGTTACCAACCTCTATATACCTATATTTCAAATCTGATTTTATGTCTCTCATGATATTGCTAAAAGTTTACTTATTTGAACGTTAATTGCATCTATCATACCTTCGGCAGTTACTCCATCGCTTACCTTTTCCTCATGAATAGCACGGGCATATAATGCTCTTTGCTTAAGTAAACTATCCAGTTGTCCGAATGTACTCATTTTTGTTTCGTACCCTGCTTGCCTAGCAACAAGATACATGTTTTCTATTGAACTCATACAGCAAAGATAAGCATAAATACCCTGAATACCAAATCATTATCTATCCTCAAGATATTCGATTGCCAAGGGATTAAGTATAATCAACCTGCCATTTGTCTGTGTAAGCCACATAGCATGGTCTCTACTTGGATTAAGGAATTGTGTCCATACGGCAATATAGTTCTCGTTGACATCAATGCTTCTCCTGCTTCTTAAATAAATACGTGTCATAATGTAGGTTTTAGGTTATAGGGAACGCTATAATATACGTCTTTTTTTACATTTTACCGAGATATGTAAAAGTTCCCCATTTGTAACTGCCTGATAATCAATAAAAAATGTAAAAAACAGCTACCCCACTATATTAAGGTAAGTACCCTTTTTAACATTATTGAGACTACCTAGTACTATGTAATGCATAGTAGCGTGTATTCTATAGTATTATGCACGTAAGGCTTCGGGATACCCCTCGCACCTGTTTTTGTAGTGGCTGTACAATATTTTTAATTGAAGTTAAATAGAAAGTCGAATTATTTAGTACCCCCGCCTAAACGAGTTAGATAAGTAGAGAGAGTAGGTTGGATAGTATAATTCACCCCGACATCGCTCTGGGGAAAATCGAATTTTGAAGTACCCCACGGTCGTTTTGTGTGCATTTCAACGATTATCTGGGTAGTTCATCGACTATATTGGTGTATGTCATAACTAATGTGTACATGTATTTCATTATAATAACGGCTAAACGTCGATAAACGTTGATAATGTTCTATTATGTAGTAAGTGAACGTTGATTTCTTACAGTTCATCGAATATATTTGGATAGTTCGAGTGAATAGGTTAGTACGGGTGTGTGTATCCCTTCCTATAATGCATGCATGCGTTTCGTTCCTTGCCATCTATAGTACTGTGTATACCATAGTACCTTGTATACTAGTACTTTGCGGTGGTTGGGTGTATTGTTGTGCTTCATATATGCGGGGCGTATACGACTAAATGCACGTTTTACCGTTCAAATGCATGTTTATTATGGCTACAATTGGCTATTTTAGGCTAAAAAAGTAGTGTATTTCATCGGACTTTGTGCATTTCAACGAGGATTTAGGTAGTTCAACGATTAAATAGTTCAAAATCAAGAAGTCTGTTGTATGTTTGTAGGGCAGTTAGGAAATACCTACTGTTACGTTCTTTCTCTTACTGATTTATTCGATGCACACACAAAGTGTACTATTTAGACCTTATTAATTTAAGGTAGTTCTAAATTCCGAAAATAACCATAGCTAGTCTTATAAGTGTTTAAAGTAGGTCGAGCATAAGAAATAGCACTTTAACCGATTTATGTGCATTTCATCGAATAAATTTTGAGAATCGAAATAACGGTTGTATGTTTGTACTGTTGATTTGCTAGAGTAAACTAGCTAGTATATTAAATCAAGAAAGATGATACTATGCGCTTTTTAAAGACATGTATTCGGCTGTGGAAACCAGTCAGGGTAACCAAACCCGAAAGCCAGTTATAAGACACCTTGCGTAGTGCTTGGATACATAGTCTGCAACTTAGTCAGCCAAAGGGGGTAGCACGAGTGTGTCCTACTGGTCAAAAAGAATAGGTGTATTAAACTCATGCATCAAGTCTTATTAACACTAAGTTAATATCGCAAATCTAGTAACCGCATATCGAGTACATTCGTGCTATCGACGGACGTGGGTGTAATAACCTACGGACTAACCTTGGCTAATCCAAGCGTGAAATAGCAATAAAACGAGGCAATGGAAAGCGTGCTTTAAGAGTGAAAAATTTGAGGCAATCCTATGGGTACATGGCAACATGAAACCTGCATGCAAAAGGATGAAATGCAAAATAGTATTCCACAGCCTTGAGGTCATCTTTAGACCTGTAAGCGTTCACATCGGCACACGTCAAGGCACTAATCAATACCATATTATCATGTTAAATACTGTAACACAATTCGGAGAATTAGTTGAGGTAAACTGTACCAATGGTAAATCATTAGGGTGCAAAATCATCGTGAACAAATTCGTTGATGGACAACTACGTAGTAGTTACCCTGTTGACAGCCATGGCAGAGCAAAATTATTAATGAAATCAATCGTAGCATAATGGAAGGACTATATATAATACGCAATAGCGAAGGGGCATACTATGTTAATGCCAAACGTAAAACTCTAGCATTCGAATCCAAGGAAGACTGCGATGACTTCATAGAAGACGCACAATTAGACGAGGCAGAGGCATACCATGACCTGTTCTTACAGGCAGACAGCAACAAAATCGAATTAATCACATATAAATAAAACATCATGTATAGCGGAACATCAGGAGTTGACGTATCACCAAGGGTGAACCTCGACAAAAATACAATCGTAATGGAGTGGTCTGTAGATGGACATGTACAGGGTACTAGCGACATGAGACGAAGCGTGTTCACTTCACGAAGCGGTGTATTAACATTGCTCGACCTCGACCCAAACTCTACAGTCAGGATAGATAAACACCTGCTAAAGCAGTCAATCGCATACTATTTCAAAAGATACTAATCATGGCAAAGCGCAAAAGAATATTAACACCTGTTGCAATACGGTGGGAAGCAAATCCCTTATGGGAACTAGCCAAACTTAAGGCTAAAGAATTGGGTATAACACCAAGCGAAGCGGTGAGACTTATTCAATTGCAAGATGAACTATCTAAAATACCAATGTAATGGCACACAAATACGGGAGTAAAATATACCATAACAGCTTCTCAAGTGCTGTTCAGATGGCACAAAGCGATGCCGAAACAAATGGCTACGAAGTAGACGAACAGTCATGGGTCAATACTGTGGCAATGGGTCAAGGTAGACCGAAGCAAGGTGAAACGACTAGGTTTTCCGTTGAACTGTTGAAGGATGGCAAGCCAAGCAAGAAACAATTGCACGTACAAGTATACGGCATGAAGCATACATACGAATTAAATCACTACATAAATTAGAGACCATGACACAAATAGATGCATTAAATATTTACATAGTACTGGCGGTATACGTCATCCTAATAGCTACAGGATATGGAGTAGCTACATATATCAAAGCAGTATATCATGCAAACAAATCGAAATAAATACACTATCATCGTGGCATTGGACAAGTTGTCACCACTTAAAGATTTAGCACTAGTCTTTGGTAAAGAACTTACCAAGAAATATGGTGGGTGTACCATCACCAAGGCAGTAGGATTTTGGGCGCAAGATGGCGAACAGTTTAAGGATACCTATGGTAAACAAATGGTGGAGCATGCTCGTAAATTCGAGGTGGTAACCATGGATGACCAACGTACTGAAATACAACAACTGTTTAAGGATGCAATATCAACCTGCGCCCTATGGAATTACTATGACTATTCAGGTCAATGGATTCACTTCGAGCATGTTGAAATTAATTGTGAACATTTTCAAATTTAAGTTATGATAAACAGAATCTTAAGCGGTATGTACTCTACGATAGGGTACATGCCACAACCGAAGCAAGAAACACGTATCAAATTACTACCTGAAACCGAAGCATGGCTTCTTAGAGTAGCACCAAAGCATTTTGCAAGCGAAAATTCACCGACTACATTCGAAGCAGTCAAGAAGCAAGCAGAACCATATGGTATTTACCATGTGTTTAACGGTGGTTCAACCGATACAATTTTCAGCGAACGAAAGTATCAATATGCATACCGTGCATGGCATGACAGCATTCACTTAAGGCAAAACTTATCCTTTGGTGTACCAAACGAATTAAAGGTAGCTGTAATACAGGAACAAATTGCATTGGCATGTAGTGTAGATGCACATGATGCGAAGCTGTTAAGGCTTGACCTTGAGGCACATATAAGCTATTTGGTAGCTAAAGGTGAACACCCTGTACATCAATTGGATTTAATCCGTGACTGTATGGATAACGGAATCGAAGCTACTGTTAACAGTACTAAACTATACCACTAATGAGCGCATCAGAATTAAGTGCCGAGCAATTGGCTGAATTAAGGGAACGGTATTTCTATGACCTGCAGGATGCAGGACTATTGAACGGTAAACAAGCACCGTTTCAAATACCAGTAAGCAATGTAATTGCACACTACGAAGGTACATACTTTGTAGATGATGACTTCTTTTGCTCAATGGATACATAAAACACTATCATGGTTAAAGCATATTACAGGTTCTTCTATGTTACCTTTGGTAAGAGTAAAGACAACATAACATTTCACACGAGGTACACTAATGCACCCAATACTACGAGGTCGGCAAAACAATTGAAAAAACTATTCAATGTTAAAGCTATAGCTTCGTATGGTTGGGAGCAAATGTACTAAAACACTATCATCATGCGCCCTACATACACAGTATCTATAGTAGATTGTGAGACCGAATCGAGAGTCGAACGGGTCTTTTTAATACATAATAACTAATACGATGGCAAAGCAAAAATACAAAGGCAAGACGTTATACACCAAGACATGCGTTGATAACGTAGTACAACTAGCAATGGAATCTAATCCCGATGACCGAAATTGGTATCAGGATGCATACAACTTTGCGCTTGAGTTATCCTACCAGTATAATGTAGGGGTACAACGTGTTGTGGGTATTATTGCTGCTCTATCACCTATGAAATCATGGGATGAAAATAAAAGACTTGCCGAAGAGTACCTAAAAGGTAACCGATACGGTACATATGGTACACTATTGGGCAAAGCAGATGACATCATGTATCTTGAGCATGACAATGTGTCAGATGAAAACATCTTAGATATATTGAACGGTCAAAAGATATCGGCATTCTATCTGAATATCAACCACTACCAAAAATCTACTACGGTAACGGTTGACAGACATGCTGTAGAAATAGCTATGGATACCATACTAGACAATCACCAAATGACTGCAAAGCAGTATGCATTCTTTCAGAACGTTTACATAATTGCATCCGATAAATTGGGGTACTTACCTCATGAATTACAGGCTGTTACATGGGTATCATGGCGTATGCTTAAGCACCCAAACCAAGTAACACCTGATACAGCACTACCTTTCTAAAACAATATACTATGTTCACACACTATTTTTCTAAATGGCGCAAGCAATGGATAATGTTCACCGATAAAAAAGGTAATCAACGTACACCACATCAGAGTGAAATAGATGAACTCAAGAAATTTCATTATAAACTAAAGTAGTTATGAGTAATAAAAAAATGACATCGCAAAGAATTACCTTTCATCGTAAAGGTTACTTCATTAGTAACAAGCATAGCAGTACACAATGTACTGTTGAAGGATGGCGTGGCTATAAATATAAAGCCACTATCATGGCTGCCTGTAAGTTCGACGAGAATGGCTTCCTAATCGACCACAATGAGGTACACAATGCCATCACTAATTGGGTAGACAACAACAATTTACCATCATGTGAAACCACCTTACAAATATTGTGCGGTGTAATCGCTAGACTATTGCTTGACTATGGTGTAGACTTATGGCAATTGGGTATGGAAATCGTACCTGTAGACCACAAGCTATTGAAGACCGATAATCATGGTACACTTGAGCCAATAGACAAGAAATCAGGTGAACTATTGCAAGCCATGCCTGCAAATGCAGAGTACTGGTGTAAATTTTATTAATATAAACCATTTAAAATCAGAGAGTTATGAGTAAATTAGAATTAGGTACGAAAGTAAGAGTAAAAGGTAGTAGCACACACCACATCAAAGATGGTGCTGAATGTGTAGTATCACATCACCCTATAATTGCAGAGTTATCCAAGGGATTGGATGCTACAATAGTAGAGGGTGAAATTCACGATGACATGCAAAAAGAATATGGTCTAAAAACCATGCTTCAACTAGTACCAAACGACCAGTTAGAAGTAATCTAAAAAAAGGCGTGTTGCAACCAGTTCATCGGGGTTCTTATCCCACATACCCGATGACAGCGCAAAAAGGGATAGGCTTGACACCCAACAAGGTCGGATATTTGGTAGCACAAAAAGGAATAGTGCGCACGGCTTCATCGCTGTGAGATACAGGTTCAAGTCCTGTCCAAGTAACTAATTCTAAATCAAATAGTTATGAGCAAGTACACAAATGCAGGTGAAGTTTTTACAGTTGACAACGGAGGTAACGTTTTCAGGGGTAACAAGTTGGACAATCCTATGAAGGATAGTTCATTAGGTGTTCAAGAGAACGCAAGGCTATTCACGTCACTTGACGAAACCAAACCACTATCATTGGTGGTGGGGCATGTGCCTAACTTTGAATACGGCTACGGTAATAATCGTGTAGTCGTTAACACAGGGGAGAAAGCATGGTAGCCGAATACCCTTATCAGGAGGGTGATGATTATTACGTTTTGGAACGTCTTGACAACGGCAAGGTGAACATCATATGGTCGTGTTGGGATGACCAAAGCGAGGTAATCTACGATGAACAGTACGATGAACAGGATTTTCCACCATTGTACTTTGATTCCTTAGATACAGTAAAAAAATACTGTAAGGCTACAGGATTAGGAGTTAACCAAGTCTATGACTACCACGAAGGTGATAGCTATAGGTTTAAAAAAGAAGAGTAATGGCAAAGCAAGTAGAAAGAATTGCACGACTACAGGAAGACCTCAACACAGCGAGGTTTCTTGTAAAGAATAATCCTCACATGAGCAAAAAGGAACTCAATGCTGCAAAGTTTGGGTTCTGTTATGCCAAGGCATCAAGTGATATCCTTTATCAATTGGCTTGCATGTCAGGTAGGCATGACAATATTGTTGAGGAACTTGAGAATTTAGTAACCCGTTTAAACAAAGACGAAGATGGAGACTCATAAAATAGTAAACCTTCTTAAGAGTGCAGGTTTTGTGTTGGTCGATACTCAATTGGAATTGTTTCATGAGAATGATTCGTCCGACCTGTATGACATATACTATCTGTCTACGAACAGAGGTTATTGTGCTGTATCCCATACATCTGATTTGATTTATGTATATGGCTTGAGTGAACCGCTAAAGAATGTCATCAAAGAATGGAGGGATGAAATCTTAAGCTATAGACTAGCTAATCTCTATAATGATGATACTAAATGTACAGCAGGTGACGTATTCATGTGGAATGGTGGCTATGTTGAGAAGTTATTAACCGTAAGTAAAAACAATTTCAGATTATGAGCAGAGCAATTAGTGAAATAGCACAGGAAATCGAGCAAGTATGGGGTAACGTATCACCTCATGCATATCCGTACCTCAAGGCAATGAAGCAATTAAACACTATCACGGACAGGTACTATGAAGATAGCGCACAAAGTATAGTAAATTACTTCTTATCCAATGCACGGTATTGGAAGGGTGAAGATGCAAAGCGCATCAAGGCAGAACTTAAATCATTGTAATCATGGAATGGATTGAATACAAGAAGGGTGACAATTTGTCGGTGGGTAGGTATTTGGTCAAAACATTGACAATGATGGGTAATGTACATAGGTTGGAATGTACTTATCTAGGTAAAAATTGGTCATGTTCCAATCAAATAGTAACACATTATTTAAAACACAGTCATGAGTAAAGAAAGAAGAGAGTACATAGCATACTTACAAAAAGTATCAAAACAATTAGATGACCACAACGAAAAGCGTTTGGTTGGTAATGGATGGATTAAATGTGTTGGTTTATGTCATGCAATTAGTGTATGCAGTAATCGTAGCGAGGAAGAGGAAGAGTTTAGGGGTTACCTAGAAGCCGAGATTGAAAAGGTGAGACAACGAAAGAATGTCTTCTACGCCTTTCAAGATGGTAAGACTGACGACGATGACCAGTTCTTATGGCATCCGACTAATTACAAGGTACGTAAGAAGTTCTTAACAGGACTTATACACGACCAATTGAACAAATCAAAATACTAATCATGCAACAAAAGGATACAGTCAAACGGTCAATAGTTAAGACCTTATTTTTCAAAATAGTAACTACATCGGTGACTGCATTCTTTACAGGCATCGGCACAGCAATATTGCTACATCTTATCCTCACAGCATTCTACCTCCTGTATGAGAGGTTTTGGAATCGCATCATGTGGGGTAAACAACCCGTTAAATCATAAATATGGAACAGCAAGAGTTTATTTTACAGGACGATTCTCCTATTACAATGCCTAGATTTCAGGAAATCTTTGACGAACTAATGGGTCGGACATGGGAGTACGATGGTAAGTTCTTTAACCTCAAGGAGTTAAATTGGACGTGGGGTTACTCAAGTAAAAAGCGTTCATTAGGTACTGCTCAATGGAATAAGTATACAGGGGTCGGAAGAATCACTATCAGCAAAACCCTCCTGTCACGTAACCTTGATAAAAATCCTAAGAAGTTCGAGGATACCATACGTCATGAGATAGCACATGCTATCGACTATTTGACACGTGGTGAATCAGGTCATGATTATCCATGGCAGAAAATAGCTGTACATCTTGGAGCAATACCATCTACAGGTACTGCCAAGATTGAATCAGCACCATTCAAATGGTCGGGTAAATGTGACAACGGTCACAGTCATTCAAGGCATAAATTGACAAAGACAGCTACTCGTGCTGCTTGTGCTAAGTGCTGTAACGAACACAATGAAGGAAGATATTCATCAGAGTTTCCAATTCATTGGTCTAAAAACTTCTAAGATGAAAGTAAAGGATTTTGTAGGTAGCGAAGCTATTCATGACAGCTATGGTTTGGTTTTCGTGGATAGCGCACCTGCTCGTAGTAAAACACAGGTTGATATCACGGTATTACAGCGTGGTAAGGGATGGAACGAAGCAACCGAACAATATAGACGGTACTTTGTTGGTAGTTACCTACAAAAAGATGGCTCACGGTCATTACGGTGGGCATTTACCAACACAGATGAATACGGAATCAAAGACCAAGTACATATAAATACATTAATACCTAAATTTTAATATGAAACACACTATCATCATCGCATTAGCATCTATCTTAATGGTTAGCTGTGCATCCTTTCAGCCAATACCAAATGAAACCAAGTTACGAGCCATTCAAATAGGCATACAGGAGTTGGATTTGGATATTAACGTACACTTAATGGAACTGAAACGCAATTATGAACCAACTATAAAAGGTGGTTTTGTTGTAGAGGGTCGTATGAGTGGTCGTAATGGTGAGTATAAAATGCAAATGTCCAAGGATATTTCAACATCCTCATTGTCACGTATAGTAGCACACGAACTGATACATGCCCAACAGTTCGAATCAGGTGACCTTAGAATAATAGATGCCAAGCGTATGTATTGGAGGGGTAAAATTATACGAAGTTGGCAAGGACAATCACATTCTTACAGACCTTGGGAGACTGATGCCAATAAACGAGGCAGAAAACTGGCTTACATTATAAAACTTAAATTAAAGGACTAGGTTATGGATATATTATCAGTTTTGGACAGTATCTCTTATGCTGTTACTAGCGAGGGGAAATTCAATAATATCAATTCGGGTGGATGTGCATACTTTGCATTATTTGTTAAGCATCACCTAGACTTTATAGGTGTGGATAACGAGTTTGTCTACATCGATGACAGGGATAGCGATACCCCAGAAGAAATAATCGACCGAATAATGCATAACTGGCACAGAGGGTCGGCTGCTCATGTAGGACTTAGGATAGGTGACAAGTATTTTGATTCCAATGGTGTCTACGATGATATAAACCAATGGCAATATGAGTATTCTACAGAAAATATCGTGCCATTCAACATGAGCGTTGCTGATTATTATGAGCATGCTATCGTAAACAAGCGACACGATTGGAGTTCTTGGTACGAATACAAAAAGAATAACGAATCATTACAAACTATTATTAATTTAAACTTTGAATCATGGTACAAACAGAGAAACCTAGAGGTTACAGAAATCAAGCGAGTTCAGAAAGAGTTGCAGTCTCTAAAGTGAGCGCACCTTTCCGAGTAGCAAGCAATGGAACATTCATCTATGCACGGCATGATGGCAAAAAATGGGTATGGTAGTCACATCTGTAGACAACATATCGCAAGAGGTACTTGATACATTAGTAGAGAAGTACGGAAATGACCCTAAATATAGGATTTCGGATGAACGAAAACAGATATCATTCGGTAAGCCTAGAGAGTATTTTTTGATAAGTAATCACGCCAAACGTAGTGACCTTGAATGGACATTCATATGGATAGGTGATAACCTGTGGCAGTACAGCTACTTGAACACACAATGTAATTCTATTGGTAAATGGGAGAGTCCTATTGACATTTTAAATAAACTTTTAAACGATTAATTATGAGTAAGTTATCAATTCAGTATACAAATGAGCAAGGTGTTGTATTTTCAATCGATGCCGAGTATGACCAGTTCAAAGCAGGTAGGTCAGACAAAAATGATGGGAAGTTGATTAATATCCCTGACATGACAGCCGAAGAAGCATGGAAATTAAATCCTGTAGAGCAAACAATATTGTCGGTAGTAATGCACACAGCATCCTCTATTGGAGCGTTTGACCCACGTGCTGCCAATGCAACGGACTCAATCAACAATAAGACCTATCTCAACCAAGATAAGAAGGATGAAGATTTTATCTAAACACTATCACGCTATCATGGGTACGTTGGCTAAAGTAGTTGACGTATCTGCTGTGGTGTTGTGGTTGGTGATGATTTTTGAGTACATAAGTACAAACTCAATCATCTATACGGCATCCATCATAATGATGTTTTTTGGTTCTATACTGGTATTATTCGCACTCTTAACTTACTGGTATGAAAGGTAAGTTGTTTGTGCTGTTGTTTGTGCTTCTTATTGCACTAGTCATGTACTTGAGGAAGCACTACGATGCTATTAGAGCGATGAAGACAGGAGTTACGGTAAATCGTAATGGTCTGTGGATTGGAGCGCACTATTCGCCTTACAATAGGCGTTGGTGTATCAACATCTTACCGTGTATTACATGGTGGATTGTTAAAAAAGGTGGAAATGTACCTGACAGGTGCAAATTGAAACCAATAAAGAAGACAGATATCGCAGGTGGTATGGAATTTTATAAGAATGCCGACATGATGATATCAGTTTTTAACCCTAAAAATAAATAATATGTTACGAAATTGTATATTGAACTTTGCAAAGCTGTTAGCAGGTCATGATTGGTCGTACCAATATTCAGAAGACATGCGAGTATGGAAAGCAGGTTCTGCCCAAAGAAAAGAAATAAATCAGTTCGTAGAGAACCATGCAGCTATAAGAAGTACACTACAAGCAATGCATGACACAGCAAACCCATTTAAGAACGGAGAATACAGAACTAGTGCAGTAATTAGTAATTAATTTTAACCCTTAAATTTAGAGATTATGAGTAAGAAGAATCAATTAGTATTAGCAGTAATGCCTTTCGCATCAGCACATTTCCAAGACGTTTTTGCAAACGTAGAAGAGTCAGAAATTGATGGAGTAAAGGAAGATTTTAGTGCATTCCTTGAGGATGTATTCACTCTCAACAACCACGAGAATGAAGATATAGCCAATTCCATTGGTCATCTTTATGATGCATATCGTCGTCGATTCCCTATCGGGAGTAAAGAAGGTGAGTTGGTATTGCTTCAATTGCTTGGAGCATTTGCTCGTGAAGTAGATGCGAAGCAACAAGCTATCATGCAAGACCCCTTGGCGATGTTGATGTCAATGTTGGAGGGAGAAGATAGCGAAGTCGAGGCGAGTGTCGAGATAAGCTAGTTAAAGTATTGTTAATTATTAGGTTAACCGTGGTTAATTTTGTATATTGCCACGGTTATCTTAATTTAAAAACCCGATGTGTATGGAAAGTGACGATTTAAAAAACCTTGATGATGTATTACAATCATTGAAAGGTAAAAATATTAAAGATGCGTATGACTACGAAGGGTACGCTGTCCTAGACAGACTAGAATTGTCAAGGGAAGAATTAAAACAGGCTGTGGATATCATGTGGGAGATTGTCATGACCATGGATACCAAACAACGTGAAGGTAAGTATCTGTTTAGCAAGGGTTTAATTAGGTCTAAGAATATCTTCATGGTACAAAAAGAAAAAGCAGAGTTACTAACTGGTGAGAAACTGGATACATTCAACCTCAAGGCTGATATATTCAGGGAACGTTTGGAGAATGCAAAGCCATTGGTAAACTTTTTAATCAAGGTTAAAGAACTACTGTAATATGAACTTCTATGAAAAACATATGGCAAGACAGGATGACCTAAAGAAAATCCATGATGGTGCTATAAAAGATACACCTACAGGTGGCGTTGATGCTAACCTTATGTGTGTAATGGAAATCATCAAGAATAACGATGATATGCAACCTGAATTATTTGAGACTGCTGTACTTAGGCGTGGTTATAAGATACAACACACCGTCAAGACAGGCATGTATGAGTTGTTCCGCACCACCACTACAGACTACTACAAATATGTGGATGACACTATCATCGACGAGTTTCTTGAGAAGGGTTTTGTACGTGCTGCTGACGAACATCAGGTTATACGAGACCGTAAGCGTGTTGAGTATCTAAACAAGAAGATTGACAAGGCTAACAGCGAACGTAACGACTCTCTGATGATACATTGGAGAAGTAGACGAAAGGAATTAATCGAAAAGATTAGTAGAATCGAAGAAAACTTTAAATCATAGACGATGATTTGGTAGTCTGGGAAATAATGCGTAAGTTTGTACGCCAATAAAGTTAAAATTATGCCAAAAAATAGAAAGATTGTAATACCTGACGACTTGTCCAAGTATCTAGGTATCGAAGAAAAAGTTGTGAACGAGAAGATGCAAGAGATTGTTAATCGACGAGCAGCACAACCTGATAATGAAATGTTCATTGAGGTGGACATAGCAAAAGACTACTTGGAGTTGTTTACTCTAGGAGAAATGGTTGCTATGTTTATGCATGCTGCATCCAATGCAGGATACCTTGAATGGAAGATTATGGAACTGTTGGATAAAGCCAATATACCCCTCCCCTTATTTCAAAAGATTATGGCTGATGCACTTCCTACTGATGAAGAAGTTGCTAAAGCATACCGTAAAGAAGGTGATACCTCTATGCCAGAGGAAGACGAAGATTTTATTTAATCCTTAAAAATCAAATACAAATGAGTAAATTATTTAAGAAACTGGCTGACGTTCAGAAAGAACTGAAAGCACCGAAGAACCAACGTAACACGTTTGGTAAGTACAATTATCGTAGCAAGGAAGACATCCTTGAAGCTGCCAAGCCGTTGTGTATTGAAAACGGATTATGTCTCACTCTCACCGACGAACTGGTGCTGATTGGCGACAGATATTACATCAAGTCTACTGCAAGAGTAACCGAGACTGATTCTAAGGAATTGTCTACTTACTCTGTGGATTCTTATGCTCGTGAAGCTGAAAACAAGAAAGGTATGGACGAATCCCAGATTACTGGTGCAGCGTCATCCTATTCAGGTAAGTATGCATTGAACAACCTATTCGGTATCGATGATACTAAGGATGCAGATGCAACCAATGTTCACGGTAAAGGTGAGAAAGCTGCTGTAGCTAAGAGAACTGCTGCTGTTAAACAAGCTGCTCCTGCTGCAACTCCTGCTGCAACTCCTGCTACTAAGAAAGCTGCTCCTGCTGCCAAGGCTGCACCTGCAAGCAAGAAAGCTGCTCCTGCAAAGAAAGCAGATGCTCCTACTGGTGCAAAGACATCAGGTAAGGCTGACGCAAAGAAAGCGTTGACCGACGAACAAAGGGATAACTTCCTGAAAGGTGTAGAGCAAGGCAAGTTCGACTTAGTTGAAAAACACTTGAAGAACTACGCTGTGGATGCTAAATCCAAGGCAGTAACTGCTGCTCTTAACAAAGCAAAGGGAGGTAAGTAATGGATGCAAAGAAGAAAGCAAGGATAATCGAAAGATTACGTAGCGATGACGAATACTTCGGGGAGTTTGGACAACAGTACCTATCCAATTCGGATATGAAAACGTTGTTAGAAAAACCTGACTTATATGGTGCTAGGTGGGATACCAATGCGGATTTCCTCAAAGGTAGATACCTACACCACAGGGTGTTAGAACCAGAGTTGTTCGAAGTTGAAGGTTCGAGTCCAATGATTATCGTTGACTGTAACACACGTAACAACAAAGAGTATAAAGATATCGTAGCCGAGAATACTTTGGAAGGAATAGAGAAACCTCTGTACCTTTTAAAGAAAGAGGCTGACGAAATGAATTTCCTAGCTGACAAGGTGTTGGCTAATGCTGATTTCCGTGAGGCACTTACCGAGAACAGACAACCGAATGAAGTTGAAGAACCAGAGATAATGGAACTCTTCGGATATTGGTTCAAAGGTAAGGCTGACAGAATCAACAAGCACATGGGTATTGTTCCTGACTTTAAGACTACTCGTTCATTGAGTGGTTTCCCATCTACTTTTAAGAAGTATGGGTATCATGGTCAAGCATACATCTATGGTGAGTTGTTCGGTATGCCAGTTGAGTTCTTTGTCATTGACAAGGAAACTGGTAGACTAGGTAGGTTTCAGGTATCCGAGGAAACGCTGTTAGAAGGTAAAGCCTTTGTGATGGCAGGACTCGAACGCCTTGAGTACTACTACGGAGAGAATGGATTAGGAGATATCAGTCAGTACTATGATACTGGTCTGATTTAAGCTGCTGTAATGGTAGATGTGAAAACCAAATAATTGATTATGCGTAAGTTTTTATTTATTGGAATGTTACTTTTGAGTTTTATGGTTAAAGCCGAACACGAAGAGATTGTGGAAGTGCTTAAGTATGTTGAAACTCTGAATGACCCTACAGCCATCGGTGACGGTGGGGATTCGTGGGGAGTATTGCAGATACAAGAAGCTGCTGTGGATGATGTTAACAGGTACTTCGGTACTCACTATCAGCATTCAGATGTCTTTGATGTTGTCTGTGCCGAAGAGGTAACTATACTATACATGAAGATGGGTGCTGAATTATACTTTAAGAGGTATGGCATCGAAGCTACTGACGAGGTTCTTGTAAGGAATCACAATGGTGGTATTTACAGAGGACACCGTATTAATGCAACCAAGAAGTATTACAGGGAGTATTTGAAGTGGAAAACTCGACTAGAAAAAAGAAATGAATTAACGTTAATCTTAAATTGAATATTATGAGTGAATTGAAAGTAAAAATCCAGATAGACAATATCTTGGAGGTTGAATCAGGAGAGTCTGCCAATGGCGAATGGTCAAAGGTATCTTTCATTGGTCAAGAAGTGGATAACGAATATCCAAAGGACATTGGTTTCGAAATCTTCGGACAGGAGAAAGTAGATAAATTCTTGCAGTACAACAAGGTTGGTGACGAGGTAGAAGTATCTTTTAACTTACAATCTCGTGAGTACAACGGGAAAGTTTACACTACCGCCCAAGCGTGGAAAGTGTGGAACGTACAAACATCAGCATCGGCTGCTCCTGCACCAGTAGAGGCAGAGGAAGATGGCGATGACTTGCCGTTCTAGGAATCAAATGTAATCAAAAACCCTATCTAAGCGTTGACGGTTTACAGTCTGTATTAGTCAGGCGTAGGGTTTTTTAACTTTTAAATTAGACAATCAAATGGAATTATTTAATAAAGTGGCTTCTATTCAAGCCAAATCAAAAAGAGCAGTCAGTACCTTTCAGAAGGTTGCATCTGACCTAGCTAGTGCCAATGCAGAAATTGAGAAAGCAGATGCTGTACGTGTAGCCAAGATGGAAGTCTTGTCTCAAGAACGTGCAGATTTGGATACTGTGTTTGCGCAGAATGAAAAGATTATCAACAAGCTGAACGAGTTCTTAGGAATATAGTATGCTGTGTGAGATATGTAGTTCCGAAACAGAGGTACAGTTCAATATCAAGAAAGAACTGATACCTATCTGTAACACGTGTTCTACAGCAATATTCTTACAACAATCTAAATTCTACGCTGCCAGTAAGTCAATATTTGATTTACCGAAGACCTACAAGACAGCACCCACTAGACATCCAGAGATTGCTGCGGAAGTATTAAACTTTTTAAACGAGAAATTAGGTAAAACTAAACGCTATTCAAGCGAAAGTGTACCTGATGTATTTCTGCAGCACATTTCTGCTAGGGTGGAAGAAGGACATAGCTTACGTAAGATGAAAGCTGTTATTCACCACAAACATAAAGAATGGGGCAGAGACCCAAGGATGAAAAAATACCTTCGTGCTGCTACCCTGTTCAATAGAGAGAAATTCAACACATACGTATTGGAAGTACCAGAGGATTTTAATCCTGACAATTCCCAAGAGCAACGCACTATCATTCGTGAGTTGAGTAATTATGGGATGCGTGGTGTGTGTAATAGCGAAACCGATGTATTGGCTAAAGAGTTAATGGCTACTGGTTACGATAAAAAGACATTTTTAAATACTTATTTAATCGAAAAGATATGACAAAATTATCAAGAATAGATTGGGTACTAGTATGTCAAATAATATGCATGATTATCATAGCTTTTGTTATGGGATTGTGTTTATACTAAATCAAAATGAAATGACAAAAATAATAAACAAAGTAAACGTGAGTTTCCCATGGGCATTGATACTGTTCGTGGTACTGTTAATATTGAAACTTGCGAACGTAGTTGATTGGTCGTGGTGGATTATCACCCTTCCATTGTGGGTTGGTATCCCCTTAGTATTGTTAATCGCTGTAGGTGCATTGATATTCGTCGGTGTAGCTATGCTAATAGAGAAATGGAAATGAAACAGAAGATAGCATTAGTAGTATTTTGGGTAGTAATGTTGGTACTTGTAGCTTTCGCATACGCTTACCACGGTTAAAACATATAAACGTATGATTGTTTCAGTATTTAAAGACATAAAGGATATCACCACAGCACCTGCCAAGGTAGACGTAATGAAAGTCTTGGAGAGGATTGGTTCTGGCGATAATGGCTTGAAAGAAGTCATTGAGGAAGTCAGGATGTTGTCTGGTGATGAAGAAGCACGTAACCTACTGAAAAAGAAGTTGGGTGCAGTTGTCTTTTCTGGATACTGTGGTAAACCGATACATAAGACTAGTAGGAGTACGGGCAAGCAGTACGATTCCTATAGGGATGACGCTTCCTTGTCCAAACACTCTGGTCTGGCTATCATTGATTTGGATGACTTCAAGAACGATGAAGAGGTTAAGAAGTGGAAAGCACACTTCAAGACCGACAAGCATGTGTTTTCAGTATTCGATTCCCCTAGTGGGAAGTTGAAAGTGCTGTATAGAATACCTGCTGATATTGCCATGCATAGAAATCATTACAGGTCGATACTGGATGACCTACAGAACATGGGTCTGAAAGTAGACAGCACCAGTATCAATGAGTCTAGGGTTTGTTTCATGAGTTACGACCCTGACATTTATATTAACGAAGAGGCTGTGATATACACCAAGTTTATGGTGGTTAATGAGGCTGATGTTATCGACGATGCTGCAATCAAGAAAGGCACAGGCATGACCGACTTTAAGAAGGTTGCTGTTGCTGCTGAAATGATTGATAGGGCAAAGGATGGTGATAAGCACAGAACGTTGGTTAAGGCTGCCTATTTGATGGGTGGTTACATTGCTTCTGGACTTGTTGACGAAAACGATGCACGTAAAATGCTACGTGACAGGATACAATCAAAGAATCCCAATGATATAGAATTGGCGTTTGGTACTATTGAGGATGGGTTGGAGCAAGGTAAGACTAAACCAATCTATCAAATCGAAGAGATAGAGAATGAGTTCAAAATCACATTGTCACGTAAGCAGTTTGCGGATGAAGAGAGGGGATTTACTTTCCTTATCGACCGTAACGAAGTTGACAGAAAGATGATGGATATCCTTATCAATGGTATTGAAATGGGTAAAGCAATTGGTATACCATGGTTAGATGAATATTTCAGATTGAAGGAGAACAACTTCTCTGTATTCCTTGGTCATGATAACGTTGGTAAGTCTACCCTAGTATGGTGGATTACTGCTGTTGCTGCTGCCAAGCATGGTTGGAAATGGATTATCTATTCACCAGAGAATGACATCGCTAAGATTAAGATTAAGCTAATGGACTTTATACTTGGACGTAGTGCCAAGGAAGCGTCACAGGCTCAATTACAATTGGTTAAGAAGTTTGTAAACGAACACTTCTACTTCATCCGTAAGGATAAGGTATACACGGTGTTTGATTTGGTTAAGTTCGGTCAGATACTATGTCAGGAAGACCCTGCAATAAAAGGATTCTTGGTAGACCCGTACAACTCTTTAGCGTTGGATTACAAAGGTGTTGGTGCAGGTTTGAGTTCATATGAATATCATACCCGTGCAATATCCGAGATTAGAATATTCAGCGAGAAGTTTTGTACAGTATACGTGAATGCTCACTCCATCACAGAGGCACGAAGACTCAAGATTGATGATAGTGGTAATATTCCGAGACCGTACAAGTCACACATTGATGGTGGTGCTATATGGGCGAACAGGGCAGATGACTTCTATGTAATTCACAGACAGGTCAAGAACCCAGAAGAGTTCATGTTTACAGAACTACACGTCGATAAGATTAAGGACAGCGATACAGGTGGTAACCTTACACGAGGTGACGATGAAGCTGTTAAGCTACAGTTCTGGAATGGTTCAGATTTCGTTGACCCAGAGACCAGATTGAGTCCTTTAAAAGAATGGAGAAGAGATTTCTTCGGCATTGGAGAGCAAGCCAAAATGGAACTCCCGATGATGAACCCAGATGAAGCGTTTATATAATGGATAAGAAAAACGTAAAAGTAGAACAAGACTACTTCATGAAAGTTTGCACTTGTTTTATACCAGAGCCTAGAATGAAAAATAGCGAAAACGGTATCAGTAGATATTGTGCTAAATGTTCTAAAACGATAATATAATGGTAACATTGCAATATTTTAACGGAAAAGAATGGCAACCAGTAGGTGATTTTATAAGTAATCATGTAGCTTGGTTGTCTATAGGTCAAGATTATGATAACTATAGAACAGTAGATTCAGAAGGTAATGAAATAATGAGAAGATGATAACAGGAAAAGATTTAATCGAATTAGGCTACGAACCTGCTAAATGGTTCGCTGTAGCGTTGAGTATTCTTAACGGAAGAACAGACCCTACAGAAAAGGAAATCAGAGAGGTATGCGATGCACGAGTAGCATTGATACCTGTACATATCCCATTGAGAGAGTTCCCTGCACCGTTTGCTGTAAACCTGTATCCTCATACAGAAGAGGAAATGGAAAACTTCAAGGCTGTAATTGCAGCTACTGTGGATATCCTTAAAGTTCCTACTACGCTTGAGGGTACAATCATGCCTGATGCATGTCCTGTAGGAGGAAAGAATATTCCTGTAGGAGTAGTTGTCGGTGCAGTAAACGCAATACACCCATCTTGGCACTCTGCTGATATGTGTTGTTCTGTGTATGCTACCAACTTTGGTAAGGTAGACCCTAAGACTGTGTTGGATGCTGCTCACAAGATTACTCATTTTGGTGCAGGTGGAAGAAAAGGACTGACTGATTTTGGTCATATCCTGACTGACAACAAGGAATTGTACGATAGGTTGATGGCTAATTACTATACGAAGGACTACATTGAGAAAGCATGTAGACATCTTGGTACTCAAGGTGATGGTAACCACTTCCTATTCGTAGGTATATCCGAGCAAACAGGTGATACTATGTTGGTTACACACCATGGTTCACGTGGGTTCGGAGCATCTGTGTACAAGAAAGGTATGGATACAGCAGAGAAGTTCAGAAGAAAGCTGTCACCAGAGACAGACAAGAGTAACGCATGGATACCTGCTGACGAACTGGAAGGGGAGTTGTATTGGGATGCTATCCAAATCGTAAGGGATTGGACAAAGTTGAACCATGCTACCCTGCATAACAAGACGTTAAATGCCGTAAAAATTGCAGGGAAAGGGTCATTCTGGAACGAACACAATTCAGTATTCAAAGATGGTGACATATTTTGGCACGCTAAAGGGGTAACGCCTATGGCTGACAAGTTTGTACCAGATTCTACTGATGGTTTGAGGTTGATTCCATTGAACATGAGTGAACCTATTCTTGTAGCCAAGGCTGCAGGTTCTTATTTTGCGCCACACGGTGCAGGTAGAAACGTGAGTAGAGCAGCACACAGGAAGAAAAAAGAAGGTAAGACCGTAGAAGAAGTATTTGCAGAAGAGACCAAGGGTCTTGATGTGAGATTCTTTAGTGGGAATATCGACGTTACAGAACTTCCATCTGCATACAAAGATGCCGAAACAGTACAGGCTCAAATAGAGTCTTATGGTCTTGGTGCGATTGTGGATAGGATAATGCCTTATGGATGTATAATGGCAGGTGATTTTAAGAGAGATTTTAACCGTAAAAAAAGTAAGTAATGAAAATCAAAACAATTAGGAAAGCGATTACTATGAAGCTAACAGCTTGGTTATCTACTATTAATGACGAGAAGCTAAGAGCCGATGTAAGAGCAAATATCCTCGTTTCAGGTGGTAGTATCACTTCGATGCTGTTAGGTGAACCTGTCAACGATTATGACGTTTATATCAAGGATATGGATGTTCTTATCAGGTTGGCTAAGTATTACACTCCAAAAGTGTTAGATGGTAGGTTAAAAGCACAGTATCTTGAGAACCATGCATCAGATGAAGTATTTAGCGATGAAGATGGTGGGGAGAATCTTGCTGAACTTGCTATTAGGATTAAGAATTTGAAACCTGACCAAGTGAAACTGGATATCCCAAGTGAGGGTATTAGGATTGATTTAAACCCTAAAGAATTGAGTAGTGGGTTATACAAGGTAGCTTTCTTATCACAGAACGCTATTTCACTTACAGATGACCTACAAATTGTGTTGAGGTTTCACGGTGATAACGAACAAATACACAAGACCTTTGATTTCATGCATGCTACGAACTACTTCACATTTGAGGAAGGTTTGGTGGTAAACACAGATGCACTATCATCTATCATCACAAAAGAGTTGAGGTATCAAGGTTCGCTGTACCCATTGACATCTATCATCCGTATGAAGAAATTCATCCTTAGAGGTTGGTCAATCAATGCAGGTGAGATATTGAAGATTATGTTTCAAATATCTGAATTAGACCTGAAAGACCCTGTTGTTCTTGAGGAACAGCTTATTGGGGTTGATATAGCGTACTTCTCACAGTTAATTGATATATTGAGAGGTACACCAAAAGGAAAAATAACATCAGCTTATCTGAATACGCTCATTGATAAGGTGTTTAACGAGCATGAATACGACAACTAATGCCAGATATATCAATGTGTGCAAATCAATTTTGCCCAAGAAAGGAAGATTGCTACAGATTTACAGCAACCCCAAGTCCTCACAGACAATCGTATGCGGTTTTTAAACCCGATGCGGATGGAGACTGTGAGCATTATTGGGATAACGAAAAACAACAAAAAGCAAACAAATTATGAGATTATTAATTATAGGTCATGCAAGACATGGAAAGGATACAGTTGCAGAAATGATAAATGAGAACTTTGGATTAACGTTCAAGTCTTCATCACAGGCTGCTGCTGAAATCTTCATCAACGAAGCGTTGAAAGAAAAGTATGGTTACGAATCCCCAGAGGAATGTTTTAAGGACAGGGTAAACCACAGAGCAGAATGGCACGACCTTATCTGTGATTACAATAGGTTTGATAAGGCTCTGTTAGCCAAGGGTATACTTGAAAGTTCTGACATGTACGTAGGGATGCGTAGTGATGCGGAAATAGAAGAGTGTTTGAGTCAAGGTTTATTTGACTTAATAGTGGGAGTATATGACCCACGTAAACCACATGAGCCAGAAGACAGTTTTGATATCAACCTGTTTGAAAAAGCCGACCTAATAATACCTAACGGTAGTACATTGGAAGACCTTGAGTACAGAGTGGTTGATGTATTCTCTAAAATCCTACGATAATGTTATTTCAATGGGAAATTCAGCGTATGTTGGACGGTCAAATGGCTGCAATGCAAGCAATGCATTATGCATTAAAACTTAGAAAAGAAAAAGAAAGAATGGAATTAGAAAAACCGATTACTACAGATAAGATTTATCAACCAGAACATGTAGTACTAGCTGTAGATTTCGATGGTACAGTTTGTACAGTAGATTACCCAGAGATAGGTAGAGAGCGCATAGGTGCTAAAGAAACCATCAACAAACTGTATGATGAAGGGTATATGATTATCATCAATACTTGCAGAACAGATGCAGGGGTACACAAGGCTGCTACAATGGCACAGGACTTCTTAAAGCTACGTGGTATCAAATACCATCACTTTAATGTGAACGCCCCTCATATCTTAGAATTGTATGGTTGTGATACCCGTAAGATATCAGCAGATGTGTACATCGATGATAAGTGTTTGTTTGAAATCCCATCTTGGGAACACAAATATGACATAATTAAAAAGAAATACCCTAATCCTTTCGATAAGAATGACAAAACAAGAATCATTCCTATTGGACAAATACATAGATAATGTTAGATTTTATATGGATAGGATTCATATTCTTACTGTGGGGGATAATATCCGTTGTCAGATTTAAACCACAGATTACCCGTACAGCACACCTTATAGTATTTTCGTACTTGGTACAAGATAGGTATGGTGACTTTACACACAGAAATTTCATAGTATTTAACACAATAACAAAAACATTCGTAAAATGAAAAATCAAATCAACAAATTAAGAGATATCTGTTACAAGGCTTCATGGGATGCAGGATGGCACACAGACATTAAAACTGGTCTAATGTTGGACAGGAACAAAGGGGAAATGCTGTGTCTGGTACATAGCGAGATATCCGAAGCCATGGAGGGTGAGCGCAAGGGGTTGATGGATGACCACCTACCTAGCAGACCAATGGCAGAGGTTGAATTAGCAGATGCTGTAATCCGCATTATGGATTATGCAGGTAGGTTCAATTACGATATTGGTGGTGCTATCATTGAGAAAATGGAATACAATGCAAACCGTGCCGACCACAAGATAGAGAATCGTGGTAAGGATGGAGGTAAAAAGTTCTAATATGCATGACTTAGTACTAGAGAAAATAGACGAAATACTAGACCACTACGGGAGCAAGCCACAATGTTATTTTGTGGCTACTGTTCTCGCAGGAAACTTTGGAGGGATAATATGGTACAATAGCGACCATTGTATTACTGAAATAGGAGAGGATTTTTATGACAAAAAAGGTGTGTATCCAGTAGAACGGCTCGCAGAAGATAGGTATCTACCTCTGCATCAGTACGGTATGGAAATTGAAAATACACTAATCGTAGCTGCTCAAAATTTCCTATCTTTGCATTCCTCTTAATAATAAAAAACTTATACATAACATGACAGAACAAAGACCTGTTGCCTTTGGTGACTTAGGCTTAATTACCTTTGCACGAACTTATTCCAGAACTAATAAAAATGGTACAAAAGAAACCTTTTCCGATACTGTGGAAAGGGAATTATCTGGAATTACCAAACAACTAAAACTACCATTAACACCAAAAGAGACCGAGTTTTACAGAACAATGCGCCACAGCATGTGGGGTTCTGTAGCAGGTAGGTTTATGTGGCAACTAGGAACGAAGACTGTAGACCAATTAGGTTTACCTTCATTGCAGAATTGTGCATTCGTTGTAGTTGATGACCCAATAAGACCCTTCACATGGGCAATGGATATGCTTATGCTCGGTTCGGGTGTAGGATTTTCCATCAAGAAAGAACACGTTTACAAGTTACCAAAGGTAAAACGTAAGAAAATAAAGATTGAAAGAAAGAATGACGCAGGAGCAGACTTCATTGTACCAGATAGCCGTGAAGGTTGGGTTAAGTTGTTGGGGAAAGTCCTAAAGGCTTATTTCTATTCTGGTGAAGGGTTTACCTATTCTACACAATTAGTACGTGGTGCAGGTGAACCTATCGAAGGATTTGGTGGTACAGCATCTGGTGCAGGTATCCTAGTTGAAGGAATGGAACTAATTTGTGGGGTTCTTGATAATAGAAGAGGGCAACAGATTAGACCAATCGATGCTCTTGATATTATGAACATCATTGGAATGATAGTGGTGGCAGGGAATGTTAGACGTTCTGCTCAAATTGCTATTGGTGATTACGATGACTTGGATTACCTTAAGGCTAAACGTTGGGATTTAGGAAGTATTCCAAACTGGCGTGCTATGTCCAATAACTCTGTTGATGTCGTGGATATCAAACAATTACCAGAAGAGTTTTGGGATACGTACAAGCAAGGTGAGCCTTATGGTCTTATCAACCTGAAATTGTCTAGGGAAGTAGGACGTATTGGAGAGACACAATATCCTGACCCAGATGTTGAGGGGTATAACCCATGTGCAGAGCAATCTCTAGCTAATCATGAGACATGTTGTTTGGCTGAAATATATTTGCCGAACATCGATAATTATGAAACTTTCCTTAAGGTAATGACAATGCTGTATCGAGTCAACAAGCACTCATTAGCACTAAAATGTCACCACAAGGAAACGGAAGATATCGTACACAAGCATATGAGAATGGGTATTGGTATTACTGGTGTAATGATGGCAAGTGATGAACAACTTAATTGGTTGAAACCTGCCTATGATTATCTTCGTGCATATGATAAGGAGTACTCAAAGATACATGGTTTTCCAGAGTCGATTAAGTTAACTACTGTTAAACCATCTGGTACATTATCGCTGTTAGGTGGTACTACAGCAGGTGTTCATGCAGCAACTGCAGGTCAATTCTTTATTAGAAGGATAACTATATCATCTGATTCGCCTCTTATCGATGTCATCAAGTCACATGGTTACCATGTTGAGTATAAAAAGAACTTCGATGGTACGAATGATTATTCAAGTATGATTGCTGAATTTCCATGTAAGTACAAAGATGGTGTTGTGTCTGCAGAAGACCAAACCGTATTTGAGCAGTTAGATATGGTTCAATTCATGCAAAAGAACTGGTCAGACAACTCTGTATCGGTTACAGCGTACTATAAGAAGGAAGAATTACCAGAATTACGTGCATATCTGGAAGAACACTTCAATGAAAACTTTAAAACATTGAGTTTCTTACTGTATACTGGTCACGGGTTTGTGCAAGCACCCTATGAGCCTATCACAGAAGCACAATATGAATATTTAGCATCCAAAGTGAAACCAATTACTGAAATAGATATCAATGAAGAAGATATCGAGGAACTTGGTGCATGTGGTATCGGTGGGTGTCCAATTAAATAAAAAACGTATATTATGAGAAATCGAGTAGAAGCATTAGAAGAAGTAGTTAACGAACTACAACGAGAAATTAGTGAATTGCGACACAATCAAGCAAAATTGGTTGAGTTAGCAGAGAAGCAAGCAGAGAGAATCAAAACCTTGGAGGAAAGAGGTTTTATCAGAAAAATCTTAGGATAATGGATAACGCAGAAAGTAGTAACGATTGGGTATTCGATATAGAATTTTACCAGAACTTCTTCTGCGTAAACTTTAAGAGTTTCCCTGATGGAAAGGTTAAGAAGACCTTTGAGATTAGTTCTCGTAGAGACCAACGTCATGAGTTAATAGCATTTTTGCTACAAACAGACGGGCATTACGTAAAGGAAATACGTATTATTGGCTTCAACAATGTAGGGTATGACTACCCTGTGTTGCATATGCTGATTGAAAACCCAGAGATATCATTACTTATCTGGTGGAAGAAGGTACAGCGAGAAATCTTTAACGAACGTAAGGGTATGGTGTGGGATAACCAACGTCATGTATTCCAAATTGATTTGTTCAAAATCAACCACTATGACAACATGGCTAAATCAGCTAGTCTTAAGTGGTTAGAGTTCACAAAGAAATGGTACAAGGTACAGGATTTACCTATTGCTTTTGACCAAGTGATTGAGGAACATCAAATGGATTCTCTTATTAATTATTGTTGGAACGATGTTGACTTTACCTTTGAACTTGCACACGACTCTTGGAATGCTGTTAAGTTCCGTGAGAATATGAGTAAGGTTCTTGGTCGTAATGTAATGGACTATTCCGATGTTAGAATTGGTGAGTTCTTGAACCAGAAGAAGTACGAAGAACTTTCTGGTAAGAAGTACAGGGATTTTAAAGAAGGTAGAACGTTCAGGAAGAATTACAAGATGGATGACATCATTCCTAGCTGTGTAAACTTCCAGACTCCTTTCATGAAGGATTTCCTTGCTGATTTACGTACAAGAACATTTGTGGATGGTGATACAGGCTTTAAGTTTGATATTGTCATTACTGGTGGTGAGTTTAACAGAGTTGTTGAAGGTGGCTTCAAGAAGAAGAAAGATATTGAAGCTGAATGGCAGAAACTTAGCACTATCATCACATTCGCCAAAGGTGGACTTCATACTATTGATATGCCTCGCATAGTTGATAGAGAAGAAGGTCACACTTTGATGGAGAAGGATGTTGGTTCTATGTACCCACGAGCAATTGTCGTTAATAACATCTACCCACAGCACTTAGGTGTGGAATGGAACGAAGGAATCTCAAATGCTTATGACTACAGATTAGACGTTCTAAAGCCGAAACTCAAAACTTTGGAGTATGGCTCTGATGAATGGCAGAAAGTCGAAGACGAGCAGCAGGTGTACAAACTAGCCATGAATGGTGGTGGTTTTGGAAAGCTAGGTTCTGCTTACTCATGGCAATATGACCCATTAGCCAAATATCAGGTAACAATGGGTTGTGAATTGATGCTCTTGATGCTTATCGAAGCGTTCTTAATGCGTGGAATAGAGATTATTTCCGTGAATACTGATGGTGTGGTTGTTCATTACCCGAAGGAAATGCAGGAAACAGTCGATAAAATCCACATATGGTGGGAAGAGAAGACTCAATTCGTTCTGGAAGATACACACTACAACAAGTTGGTATTCTCTTCTGTGAATGATTATATTGCTGTCATTGTTGACCCAGAGACTGACGAGGTTGATAAAACCAAGTTTAAGGGTGATTTTGAGATTGACAAAGACGCTCACAAGAACAATAGTCAAAGAATTGTAGCTATTGCCTTGAATGAATACTTTACCAAAGGAACTAACCTGACCGATATTATCGGTAATCTTGGGTATGAGTACGAAGAAGGTAAGAAGGTAGACATCTATGACTACTGTATAGGTAAGAAAAAGACCAGTAGTTGTGAGTACTGGCACGTGGTTAGAGGTAAAGCAGAGCGTGTTCCTGACAAAGTTATCAGGTATTACGTATCCAAAACTCCTGATTATCTACTTAAAAAGTATACCAAAGGCAAGCGTGCAGGTGGTTACGAGAAGATAAATGCAGGGTTTAATCATGTATTGTTCATGGACTACTTTCCTATGACTCAAGGTCGTGGAGGTAATTACAACATAGATAAGAACTATTACATGAACGAGTGTAGGAAGGTTATTAACCCAATAGAGTCTGGTACACGGATTCTTGAGAGAGGTGCATACATCCAAGGCTCATTGTTTTAGTTTGGTATTGTGGGATAATTTGATTATCTTTGCATATCATTAATACATATTTATGGCTTACAAACGAAAGAAGGGTTCTGCAATCGTAAAGAATCGCAAGAAATCCTATTCATTTAAGGGAATCGAGTATAAAAGCGGATTAGAACGTAACATGGCTATGTTGCTGACTTCCGCTAAGATTCCTTTTGAGTACGAACCTAAGAAGTTCGCTGTTATGGATAGTTTCCAGTTTCCTTTTAAATCTTATGAAAGACAAGCTAATGGCAAAGGCGATATGAAAGACCGTGGGGGCAAGAAAGTCCTTGGTGTTTCGTATACGCCTGATTTCATTGGTGAGGGTTTCATTATAGAGACAAAAGGTTACGCTAACGAAACTTTCCCTATGCGATGGAAGATGTTCAAGAAGTTACTCGTAGATGATGGGTACGACCCTGCTAGTTTGATTATTTATAAGCCACAAAAGATTGGTGAATGCGAACAAGTAATCAAATTAATTCAAGAACACAATAATGAGCGTAACACACAGACAAGTAAATAATAGACGAGCAGAGGCGATATTCGCCTTTTGTGACGACATCCATGGGGATATTGATTCGTTATACGAATTGATGGTAGATGGTACTGATGAAGAAGAGAAGAAACACATCGAAAGTATCATTGACAAACTCAAGGAGTTAAACTTAGACAGATAGTATGAAGTACAAAGAACTTACAAAGTCGGACATTAAATGGATTGGAAAGCTGTATGCCAGTAAAGAACCCCGAAAGGAAATACAGAAGTCCATAGCCACTAAATTTGGCGTTAAAAGAAGAACTGTAAGGGATTGGGCAAAGAAGTTGGAACTGGTGAACAAGCCAAGCACCGATTTCGTTGTAGCACAGAATAAGGTATTAGAAGAAAAGAAGTATTACATTGTGTCATGGGGTCAGAACTCGACTCCTGTTCACATGGGTTTCCTGCAGAATATGCAAGCCTATGCTGATTTCATTAATGCTGAAATATCTATCATTGCAGGTAGATACCGAAACCCTACAAGTATATTTCCCGATTCTGATAAGGAGGTTTGGAGAAAAGAAATTAGACCTTACCTAGACGCTAACAGACAAATCATCCATGAGCATATGGAACTGTTATCGGATATCAAGATACATCCTACAGCCAGAATGCCACTATCATCTTTCGAAGGTATAAGTAGTGGAAGAAGCTGTGTAATTGGTCATCCTAGAGTCCATCAGAAGGTCGTACCTGCACTTAACGGGTATAAACCTAAGATGATGTTGACTACAGGAGCATGTACCGTTAGAAACTATACAGACAGTAAGGCAGGTAAGATTGGTGAGTTCCACCATACACTTGGTTTTGTCATCATTGAGATAGATGGTGATGACTTCTATGTACGCCAAGTAACAGCAGATGAAGATACAGGAGCGTTTACCGACTTGAACAAGTATGTGAGCAAGGGTATTGTAAAACAAGCAGAACAGGCAGAGGCTATTGTATTCGGTGATATCCACGTTGGAGACCACGATGGAGCATGTATCACTTCTACACTAAAGGTTTGCGATGTATTGCAACCTAAAGTAGCTGTACTGCATGACTTACTTAATGGTCATAGCGTCAATCGTCACGAACAGAAGAATCCCTTTAAGCGTTTCGAGAAGCTACAGGAGGGTAATCACACATTAAAGGGTGAAATTGATGATGTGGTTGAGTTCACAAAGGTTCTTGTTGATGAAATGGATACCTATTTGGAAGATGTAGTTGTGGTTAATTCTAATCATGATGCTTGGATTGAAGCCTATTTGGTAAACTCTGATTGGAAGAAAGACATTCCTAATGCCCTATCCTACATGAAGTACTCTACGATGATGCTACAGGGAGAAACACCTAAAGGAGTATTCGCCAGTATCATAGATGAAGAGTTCGAGGATACAATAACAACGCTTGCATTAGATGAAAGCTACAGGCTTAAAGATTGGGAATTTGGTGTCCATGGTCACGAAGGAACGAACGGGAGTAGAGGAAACCCTAATCAATTCAAGAAGCTGTCAACTAAGATGATTACAGGACACACCCACAGTCCTTCTAGGATTGACGGGGTTGTTACGGTCGGCACAAGTACCTATCTTAGAGTAGGTTACAACACAGGAGCAAGCGGATGGCTACAGTCACATGCTATCCTAAATGCGGATGGAAAGGTTCAACAAATCCATTGCATTAATTATAAATTCACGACCCTTTTGTAGTTTAAATAATTTGTTGTATATTTGCAGTATGAAAACACAACGCTTACATCAAGAACTGGAACAACCGATGAAAATTGGGAGGTCACTCTATGGTGTAAAAGGAAGCGATGAATTAGTCTAAGCAACCAACTAACTATATATAGAAAGCCTCTCATTAACTTGGGAGGCTTTTTTTGTGTTTCATATTATCGGGTCGTGACAAAACTGGATACGTGCCATCTTTGGAAGGTGGAGACTGTAGGTTCGAATCCTACCTACCCGACTAAAGGAGATAACGGTTTAATTCCGTTGCAGAGGGGTTGAGACCCTTTGTTAGTACAATGTTAGTACACCTTTATCTGTTCCTATAGCATAGTGGACTAGTGCATCGCTCTTTCAAAGCGAAGACGAGGGTTCAATTCCCTCTAGGAATACAAGGCTGTGGAATGCCAATAGACTGTTACTAATTCATAGAACCCCCGATGGGCGAATGCATAGAATTAGACATTGGAGTATCGTATAACGGCTATTACGGGTGGTTTTGAGCCATCATATGTGGGTTCGATTCCCTCTACTCCTACTAATATCGTGATTTGCGAATTGCGATATCACATGGTCATTTTGCTCGTAATTGGAAACGAGGTCTATCTGTGAAATAGATTACGTGGGTTCGATTCCCACATTTGACACAAACGTTGCTTATTAACGACAAAGCGTGCAGTTTTGTTACATATAAGCGACAAATGCCGATATGGTGGAATTGGTATACACGGCTGTCTTAGAAACAGTCTCCTTGCAGGTTCGAGTCCTGCTATCGGTACAAATGCTCCGTTGATGGAATTGGTATACATATCACCTTTAAGCCGTGAGTTTTGCAGGTTCGAGTCCTGCACGGAGTACAAATGCGCCTATAGTTTAGCGGAAAAACCCCAAGCTACGAACTTGGAAAGCGGAGGTTCGAATCCTTCTAGGCGTACAACGTTTGGATATTAAAATAAAAGTTGTATCTTTGCACAGAACATTTAAAACAAAGATTGGTATGTTAACATTTCTAGGAGGAATAATTGTAGGGGCAATAGGATTATTCTTAGTATTAGACAACAACCCCAAACTAGCTGCAAAGCTAAAGACAGTAAAAAACATAGTTAAACAAAAAATAGAAGACAGCAAGAAATAATGAGAACAATGACAGGAATAGCGATTGTAGGCAGAACTAAGGATAAACCCTTGGGGAGGACTCATATGCTGTAATGTCAACAGAACATTATTACAACATAGACCCTCCCATAACACGGAGGGTTTTTTTATGGGGTCGAGTCCGTACTGGCTAGGCACTTTGCTTTGCAAGCAGAGATTTGAGGGTTCAATTCCCTTCGACTCCACAAGATTACCCATCAAACGCTCTTGAAGCATTGGTGGTGATGCAGTTGCCTTTTAAGCTACGGAATCGAGTTCGACTCTCGGCAGGAGTACTAATTTTTAAATTGATATTATGAGCAGGACGTTTAGAAGAAATAAACAAGACAGTAAGACTGTTCGTGATGGACAGCATCAGTATAGATGTAGATGTGAATATTGTATTAATGTTCCCTACAGAGATAGAAAAGGATTAACCGTAAAAGAAGATTTATGTTTATAATCCCATTCAGGTTCTACCAAGGAGAACTAGATGAATTAAGAAAGAGTGATTTAGAGGCATGGCGCAGCTTGGTAGCGCAACACGCTGATACCGTGCAGGTCGGGGGTTCAAATCCCTCTGTCTCTACTTAAATTGCAGGATGTAGCTTAATGGATTTAAAGCATCGCACTTCCAATGCGAGGACGGGGTTCGATTCCCACATTCTGCACTAATTTGGTAATTTGGAATTTATTTCGTAAGTTTACCGAATGAGTAACTTTAAACATAAGAAAAGTCAAAGTGGCAGTAAACAAAATCGTGTAACGAAATTAGCTTTTAAAAAAGGGTATAGGGTTAGCGAATGTGGTTTGATTGTAAAAGGACTTCGATGTGACAGTTTAAAATTAGGTACTCAAGACAAGAATGGGAAGCTGTATAAGAGTTTTAATATCGGAATAGATGGAATGTCAACCCGATGTTATGTTCATAAATTACAGGCTTACCAGAAGTTTGGAGAAGATGTTTTTGATATTGGAATTGTAGTGAGACATATGAATGATGAATCATTAGACAACTCAAATAAGAACATTGAAATTGGAACTCACATGGATAATACCATGGACAGAATAAGAAATGCAAACTCGGAAGATGATGACCTTCCTTTTTGATTAGGTTCTTTGACATATTATTTGTACCTTTGTTCTGAACTAAAAACAATAGAGAAGAATGAAGATTTTAAGAACTATCGTTCTCGTAGCTGTACTGGTGTTTGCAGCTATATTATGGGGAACAAAGGATGCGCCAATGATATCACAAAGCGCATTCGCACTATCACCAAACAACCATTGGTATGTACTGATGCATTTGTCAATTATGTTGACGTTTGTATTAGATGCCATCTTCGGGAGAAGAATATGGGGATGGGTAGTAGTCGCTGCTTCGGCAGGAACGTTAGCGTTCAACATGTACGACTTCCCTTTAACGCATAATCTGTTTACTGCAGGTATTATGGCATCAGCAGTATTCAATTTGATTTATTATGCAACACCGCACACAAGGGTATTTGCAATCCTTAACTCGGTGGTCGGTACTACAGTATTTGTACTGGCATTGACAACGAATGGAATCCATGTATTCTTTGCCGAAGTTGTCGCAGAAATTGCGATAGGCGTAGGAATGGCAAGAAGGATTTGGATTAAAAGATAATTATAGCGGGGTGATTTCGATTGGTAAGAAGACGGTCTCATAAGCCGAGGTATGTGGGTTCATTTCCCACTCCCGCTACTAAAAAGTCTAGTCTTGAAACAAGAAAGGAGATTTATTGGTTTACTCCCAGACTCAAAAAACCAGTAACTAGTGCCACAGCATATGGGCGTATGACGCTTCCCTGTCACGGAAGAGATTGCGGGTTCGAATCCCGTTGGTACTGCTAGATTAGTTCGTTGACCTACTATGGACAACTGTTTGGACGAGGGTTCGATACCCTCCACCTCCACAATATAAGCTGTATGGCTTATAAGTCGGCTTTATTAGCTGATTACCTTATACGGGGGTGACTGGATTTGACAGCAGGAGAGAAGTTTTAGAGAGAACAAAGTCTATTTTTAAACGGTGATTTACTTCACACTACTTTCGCACCGACTGTTAGACAGTTAGCATAGTACGTCCGAGGGTACGAAAACCCTCACCTGCCTGATTCGCATAGCGGTTGATTGCATCGGTGTTGTAAGCCGACGAAGAAATTCCACGTAGGTTCGAATCCTACATCAGGCTCGACTACCCATTGATAAGAGTGATTTTGATAGATACTCTTCTTAAAGCAAAATACCCTTAGTCAGGGGTGAGCGTTACAGATAGATGGGTTTATACCTCCTTCGTCTAGTGGCAAAGGCTCTTGTTTTACATACAAGTAATCGTTGGTTCGAGTCCAACAGGAGGTACAAAAAATCCAGTTGCGCAATGGCTGTGCGTTCTAGTACAGCTTGGGGGTTAGGATTTCCCCCGTCATGCCTGTGTAACCGTGCCGTCCTTCTAAGTTGGTAAGCGTAATCGGAGTTGCAAATACTGGTTCGAATCCAGTCACAGGTTCAATATGTTCTTATAGCTAAATGGTGAAAGCACCCCACTCATAATGGGAAGATGTACTGGTTCGAGTCCAGTTAAGGACACTATTTCTTCACCAACTTATTATAGTATGCAAATACTTCCTTGTCGATAACACCTTCCTTCACCAATTCGGTTACTATATCCTTTTCTTTTTGAGTATAAGAATCTTCGCTCTTAAGTAAAGCATCCCCGAATTGTTCGGCAAGGACAATAGCACGTACCTCTTTGTTACGCTCATACTTCAATGAGTTCACAAAAGGACTTAACGACTTTTTCTCTAACTCACTCTTCGCCCATTTAACGGACTTTTCGAGCATGTCAGGTGATTCCTTATAGGTTTTGGTTAAAATAGCTTCTAAATCGTCCTCATTACCGTCAGCTTTGATTTTCTTGACAGCCTTACGTACTTCATATTCCATTGTCATGTGTTTTCTGTACGCATCTACTGTTTGGTCAGATACAGATTCCAGAACCTTAGTAATCTCGTTATATTCGGATGTACTCTTTTGGAAACGCTTCATTGAAGTCTTCCCTAATTCTTTCAGCATATCTTTCTTCTCACCACTAGAAATGTATTCAGCACCCATGTAAGCAAATCCTACGTAAGGATTAGTACTAGGTGTTGTAACAAATGACTCAACCATCGCTTTCATACGAACAGGAGAGTAATCAACCATTTCACCCATGTCCTTGTAGAATTGCTCTACATTTGGGTCGTTGATACCTTCTAATTGTTCAGGTATTTTACCACGCTTCCAATCAAGAGGATTTCCAGTATACGAATCAATACCTAATGAAGCCACACCTGCAGATACAAATGGGTTTCTAAAGGCTGTGCTTTCGAATGTAGGTGCAACTGGAAGAACATTGCTGTATACAGTTTCCTTCAATTCTTTACCCCAATCTTGTTTGTACTCGATTTGGTGAGCCTCTGAATAGAATTTACGCAAGAAATGCTCTGATGTATTGATAAATGGACTCAATGATTGAGCCTTGGCTATCCTGTAGTACATCCATTTTCCTTTAGAATCCTTTACTCCTTGTGGAATAATGTAATAGTTACGAAGGTCGTAAGGAGATACACCCTTAAGAGTTTCAAAATAAATCTCTTGGTCGGTCATCTTGGCTATGCTTTCATCTTCCATATCCTTATTGACACCAATGTAATTGAATGCAAAAGTTATGGACGCTGCTGTGAAACCTGCACTAATCTGCAGAGTCCTCCATACAGTTTCCATAGGTCTTTCCTTAAAGCTATTGATAGCGGAACGTGTACCCTGTGTGGCAGCATTCAAATAAGGAATTGCAGCATCTGCAGCCTTAACATGTCTACCACCTTGGTTAAAGTCAGTAAGTTCCCTTGCCGACCTAACAGCTTTAGTGTAAACTTGGTCTTGCTTCTCTTTAGTCAAAGCGTCAATATTCTTGACACCCATTTTCTTAAGTTGGTTTTTTATTGAACGGTCGAATACGGCAATACGTGTAGCAAACTCCGAAGCGGTGTTGAACCTTTTGATACCATCCCTTAACCATTGTGCAGCTTTAACCCCACCAGTTTGTTTGATATCAACCATCTTCTCTGCAACCTTTCCTTCAACATACTTGTTGAATATTCCTTCTTTACCATATCTACCCTGTACAGTAAGGAAGTCCATCCCTCCACCATACTCAATGTATTTATTGTATAAACTACCCTTGGCAATTGCCTGTCCTGCACCAACACCGAAATCACGAACCAATTTTATTACTTCAATAGGTACTATATTTATTCCTATCCTTTTACCTCCACCTGTAGGTATTGTAAAACTGCTCCCATATTCCTTTGAAAATGCAAGTGCGAATGCAAGGTCACGAGGTACGTTAGTAATAAAGAACAACGGGTTTTCCCCTGTAGCCAGAGTTTTAAGCAACCTAACACCAGTAGCTTTAGAAATACCCTCACGAGTAGATGCATTAAGCAATTGGTTACTGGTATCGGTAAACTTATTGTAGAAGTCTTCCTTCATCCAGATTCTGTTGGCTACGCCATCCTTGTAGTAGTAAATAGCCTTGTAACCATCAGTATTGGTTTTCTCCATGGCATACTTAGGCTTACCTGTAGTTTCGCTGAAACCGATAATCTTATCCATCTTAACGCTTGTATTAAGTTGCTTAAGGTTACGTAGTTTCTTGTCTTCCTTCGCTGAACGGTTCTTCTTAGCCTCTAATGCAGGAATACTTGCCAATGCAGGTTTGAGTTCGTCAGCAAACGAATTGTTCAATCTGTTGGCGAATACAGCCTTAGTCTTAGCTAGGATACTTCTTTGCTGTAGGGTTTGGGAGTCCATAGATTGAGAACCTTCCCATCCACCCTTCATTCTCTTCACTTGTTCACCAGACAAAGTTGATGTCTCAAAGTTATCAAGTTCTTCGGACAGGAAGTTGTTATCCATATCCTGCATGAAGTCCAAGAATACTCTGGATTGGTAATCCCTAGTAATGATTTTGTCGTACAGTTCCTCGGTAATCAAACCTTCCTTTTTCATTGTGGTAAGAGTCTCCTTATTCACATCGAAATAGTTCTTAGCTTTCTCTTCGAATTGTTTGAACTTCTTATCACCTAGTCTTGCTTTGTAACCCTCTAATGCTTTAGCAGCAGACACACCAGTTTGACCACCTTGATGCTTAACAGGCGCAGCACCTAGTCTGGCACGTTCACTATCAATGGAAATGATGTTTTTAAGGAGAATGATTTCCTCAAGTTCCTTAACATCTTTGGATTTTAGACCGTCAAACGTTTTCTTATGAGCGTCAAGCGTTACCGCTTTGGCATGAGAAGATGCCCCAAGGTTGGTAACCATGTAGTCAGTAGTAGTTTCTAAACCAGAGTTATCAATAATACTCTTAACAGAACCCTGTCTGTCAGTATAAAGGTCTTTAGCCTTGTTAACAGCCAGTTCAACATCTGTTAGATATTGCTTATCCGCTCTCTTCTCTTCATTTCTTGATTTTTCAGCAGCCTCTTTTGAGAGAGTTGCAGCCTCTTCGTTGGATATTCCTTGATGTTTTTCACGTTGAAGAACAATTTCAGCCGTACTCTTAACCTCTTTGTCTTCGATACCTTCAATAATGTTTTCATCGCTAACACCATTCTTACGACCTTTGTTGATTGCATTAGTTGCTTGAGTCTCAACAGGTTCATCTGTGTCAGGAGCAACCGTAACGTCAATAGGGTCGGTTTCGGCTTCTTCTTTAGTGTCTAGTTCAAATGGTTGATTAGCCTTATCTGTCTCTAATGCAGATATCTTATCACCCAATTCCTTCATAATACCTGCACGAACATCAGGCTCAATACCTTCCTTGTTTGTAACGTATTCTAATTGTCTTTTAAGTTCCTCAAGTGGTTCTACAGCAGGTATGTTTAAATCAACAGTACCGTCTTCTAAAGGCTGTATATCTGGTGACTCATTTGTGTTCTTTTTTTGCTCAATACCTGCTCTTAGGTTATTAGCAACTACTTCACCACCTTTCATTGGCGCACCCACAGCCATACCAATAAGGAAGCTATCTGATATCTCTGTAAAGATTTCAAATGCTTCTTTCTCGTTACCTGTAGTAAGTGCATCGATAAGGTTTTCGGATGCAGCTTGTAACCCTTCTGTACCACCTTCTTTCAGCATGCCTTTACCGACTTCTTTTAAACCATCAATAAAGCCATTAACACCTTTGGCGATAGCCTTATCTCCTTTTCCAATAATTGCTTTGATTAAGTTCTTACCTTGTTTGGCTGTGTACTTCTCAAGTAGAGACTCTACAGCACCTGTAAGAACAGAGTTTATAACGGTCTTACCACCGAAGTCTTCACCATCGGCTTCTAGTCGTTCTTGCTTATTAGCAGCAGAACCTGCACCAACGGATGCAAGACCCACGTATGGAATCATTGCTTGTAAGACTGATGGTATAGCACCAACACCCTCAACAGCTATCCTACGACCTGCTTGGCTAAATTCTAAGTTTCCTAAATCTTCTGTGATTGAAGCATCATATTGAGTCATCTGCTCACGGATACCCTCTGCTTCTTTGTTAAGTTCTTCTTGTTTGTCAGCACCAATTTCACCCAATGCACCCATAGAACCTGCAGCAGTTGTTGCGCCTCCCATACCAACCATATTGTTGATAAAGGTTTCTCTTTGTTCTGGTTCTAATGTGTTAACGTAATCTTCAACTTCCTGTGGAGCAACTAATGAAAATACACCTTTGTTGATAAGATTAGGAACACCTGCAAGTCCTGCAAGTGCTTCTTTAGTACCTGCCTTAATGCTGTTCCACATGTCCTCACCTACACTAGGCTCGTTTTCCGATTCCGAAGAACCATCCTCCACCTTCGGGTCTGTAGAATCCAATTTGATATCCTCTGTAGGAGATTCCCCAGAAGGTTCGCTTTGGTCTGGGTTTTTTTTTTCAATGGCAGCATCTGGTGCTTGAGGTTGTCTTGCTTTAAAAGCCTTAACCACAGCAGCTATTTCTCTAGGGTCTTCCCCTGCAGCTTCCATTCTTTCAACAATTGCCAGTAATTCTTCGTTCATTATATTTTTAATTCAAAGATTCGTAGTATGCTAGTTTTTCTTCTGGTGTCATTTTAGAAACATCGACTTTTTCCTCTGCTTGTGCATTGGCAAAGAAAGCATCTGCTGCTTCCTGACCGAACTCGGCTGCTAGTTTTGCCCTAATTGCTTCATTAAGACCACTTTGGTTTTCTACTTTAAGTAAGTTACCAAGTTTGTTAATAGCTGCTTGTCCTGTTATTGGAGCAATTTCAGTAGTCACGTTATACACGTATGTACCATCATCTTGCAATAAGAACTCAATCATGCTCATTTCAACACCTTCTGATTCTGCAATCGACTCTTTAGTTTCTCCTTGCTTACCTTTCTTCTTAATTTTGTCAGTACCACGAAGTTCTAGGTCTCCATTTGGACTAATTCTTACATCATCAATTGCTAAGTCAGAACCAGACTCTTGTAGTTTCAGACCACCTGCATACGTCAAGACAGCCTTACCATCTTCAACCAACATCTTATTGTCGCCAGTTGTTGCAGGATTTAGCTTGTCTAATGTTGGTGCTTTCTTATCGGCTGCACTAGCTGCTCTTGGTTGTTGTCTTTCTTTCAACTTGATAGATTCGCTGTACCTATCTTTAGTTTGCTGTAGTAAATAGTTCTTAACGAATTGTCTTTCGTCTTCGGTAAAGTTCTTTGTTTTCTTAGAAGAACCACCAGTAGCCTGATTCAATAAATCGGCTAGAGTTGGATTGACTTCCAGAGACCTTTCATCAGTACCAAGGAAAGCATCAATTTCTCCATTAACAAAACGTGCTTGGTCTTCACCAAATACATTGGAACTTTTGATATATCTACCATTAACTGTGTCAATGTCATCTGTACCAACTGCTTTAACAATAGCATCAAGTTCTGTGTCAAGGTCAATTCTCTTAGTTGGTGATTCCTTCATAAGGTCACCAAAGGATGTTACATCCTGTAATTTCTTATTCTTATCATAGAACAAATAGGACATGTTGTCATCATCATCCAAATGAACTTTGATATCACCTCTTTCTACCGACTCAATCATGTTTCGGATTCTATCTTCATCCACACCACTAATTTCATCGTTCTCCAACATGGTAACAAACGTTTCACTTAGTTCTGCCATCTTCTTGTTAGAAGCAGACAGTTTCTTAACAGAGTTGTCAATGTTACCTAATCTTTTTTTGTTTTCGTCAGAAGGGTCTTGCTTCATTTCTTGATACACCTTCCAACGTCTATCACGTAACAAAGACACAGCTTCTGTGGCTGCATCGTTGATGTCACGGAATTGAGTATCCTCTAACACATATTGGTCTTCGTTGATACCATATAAGTCTTCGAACTCTTGATTTTTCTTAGCTTCCCTTTCGGCTGCTAGTCTATCACGTTCTTGGTTCAATGCTAAACGGTCAAGACTTTGGTTCATGATTCCACCAAAATCTACGTTAGCTGCTGTCGTAGGATTTGCACCTATGTTACTTGATTGTCCTGCCATTATACTGTTCCGTATGGTAAACCTGTTCTTGGGTCAATATCGTTACCTGTAAAAACAGAGTTATCGATTTTACCAAACCCTCTTACCGAGTTTGCTCCCGCTTGATAATTTTGCATTTGTTCCGTAGTGGTATTTCCTTTCAATCCTCCTTTTTCAAAGCCTCCTGCTGCTGCAAACCCACCTGCTGCTGATGCAACATCACCAAGACCACTCCACATTTGTTGGTTACCTGCGTTTACTTGTTGTTGAATATTGTTAAGTTCAGCATTGTCTCTGTTCTCTTGAACGCCTTGTATTCTACGTTCATCTGCAGCAATTGCTTCATCAATCCTTCTTTGTTGCATATCGAGATTTGCACCTATTCTTCTGGAATTGTCATTGTTAGCACCTACTACACCTGCAGCACCACCAACAGAACCACGAATACCACCTGCCTGTAATGCGTCAACTGTAGATGCTGTGGCTCTAGCACCTTCTTCTCTGGCTAAATCTGCACCTAGACTAGATACTCTAAGGTTTTCTGCGGTATTCTTTTGTACTTGTCGTTTAAAACGCCTAGCTGCACGCTTACCATCACGCTTCTGCTTTGCTCCGCTTATCGCTTTGGCTGCTCCTGCGATGGCTGTTACACCTGCTATTACTGTGGCTGCTCCCATATCTTATAATTGTTTTATCATTTCTTGTGTATCCTGTGAACCTACGGTGAAGCCACATTCGCTGTACCTTTCGGCAAGTCCTTTGTGTCTAACACTAGTAAAAATCCACCTAGCACCTTCTTCTTCTGCAAATTGAGATAGATAATCTATCAATTGATTCAATGCGCTATTTCTTTTCTCTCTACCCCTGATTTCTGGATTAGCTACGATGAACTCCATCCAACATGTCTTACTATTTGTAAAATATATAAATCCTGCGCAATATGGGATACCCCATTGGTCTTCCAACATTATCCCACAAGTTCCATTATCAGGTAAAAAATCCTGCGATGGGGCAGTAAAATCATACTTTTTCCACCACTTTAGTAAAGTAGGGTAATCTGATTCCTCTAACATTCGAGGATTCCATATTGTTGTATCCATAAAATTACATTCAATTTATTGAAACAAAGATACGAAAAATTAATCAGAACTCCTAACAGCCTCTACTTTAACAGCAAATAACTCTTCATCCGTACTGGCAGAATTACTCAATGTCATTTTTAGGTCGTAACCTTTGATGGCTTCTCCTTCGACTCTAGCATCTTTACCGTACATAACGAAGTCACCTACTAATAGGTTAGCAACGCTGTCAAGTGTAATAGTACCTGCAGTTACATCAATGGCTGTTACAGTTCCTCTTGCTACGGGTTCACCTGCAACTGATTCGTAAATTACATCACCTACAGCTAGATTTCTAGGGATTTCAAATCCAAAACCTACTGTAAGAACAGATATAGTTGTAATGTTACCGATACCTTGGTATGTGCTTGTACCAAATGTATTAGGTGTTTCGTTCTGGCGAATATAAGCATAGTACTCACCTTCGGCAAGTTCAAACTCCGTATCTGCAATTGTACCAGTAGCTTGTGAACTTACGATACTTACATCCCATGCACTACTACTCTCGGTATTAATTGATTTCCAATGCTTTACGTCATTAGGTTTATCGTTGAATACAGTAGTAATACTTGCTACACGTTGGTCACCGTAGAAATTGTTACGGGTAGCATTGCTGTCATGCAAGTAAATTTGACCGTTCTTCATAGAGTACAGTCTATTGTTCACACCAACAAGTCTTTCAGGCTCAAACTCGTAGAACGCAGAGAAACCACCCTGCTCACCTTCGGTGAAGGATACAGTAAGAGGCGAAGCGTCTGGTGCTACATTGATAAGGTATTCATCATTGTATGGGTCATAACCACCAACGTAGTTTGTTTGACCACCAAGTGTACGGAAGTAATCCGATAATCCCTTCTTAGAGATTTCAGTATAACCATCAACACCTAACCTCATGAGCGCACCACGTGCTTCATCAAGGTGATAAATGCGATTTCCGAAGAATGCGAACGACTCTGGGTGTAAACCTATGCCATATTCGCCTTGATAAGCCACCTCCTGTCCTAAGACGTTCGAACTCTGTGTAACGTTACCTTGCCCATCAGCATTGAATAAAATGCTCTTAGAGAAGAGAACACGATGTGTTTTGTCTTCTTGGAAAACTAATATGTCAGTATCCTTGCTGTGTAGCTTCTGGATTGAACCATATTTCGTATCCATATCCTTGTAGTTCACATTGGCAAGGTTGAACTCGTTCAATGCGTTGTACCCTGTAGTTGCTTCGTAAACACCACTATAAGTTAAAGATGCAATCCTAGTTATCTGCTTGTAATCATCAATTGGAATTAATGGCTTGGTATCCAACCTCATGGTGTTTTCATTGAACGTGTCACCAATCTTGATAGATTCGAAACCGTTGTACCATCCAAATGAGTTGAAGTACTCCAAGTTGATTGTAGCAGGTGTTATACCAAAGTTTTGGTTTGTATCGCTTCCACCGTTTCCAAGGTGATTACTACCACTAATTGAGTATGTACGAGGAAGTTCGTAGAATATCTCTGTGTTTTCGTCCACAGGGATTGTTTCGAATACAATAGCGTTATCCAATTCAGTAATTGATATGGAAGTATCGATACGTATTTCAGACCCACCAGAACCCGTGTAATCACATTGTGATAACATAGCCATGTACAACCTGCCAGTAGAACCAGTTACAGTCATTTGCTGACCATCCGTTTTCAATAGAGTACCTCTACGGAACATTATACGTGTTACGTCTGCAGGGTATGTCATGGATGTAACAATGTTATCACCGTAGAACCATTCTTCCAAGTTAGGATAATCCTGTGAGGAAGTAAGGGATTCCGAAACAAGACCTGCAATGTTTTGTACATTAGAACCAGATGCTGAATCGTCGTAAGTAAGTGTAATTGATGCACCTGCTTTAATAGATTCATCAACAGTATCCTTAGATTGGAATAACATAATCGCTCTACGACCGTCACCACCCACAGAACCACCTTTGTTCCAATCACCAGTTCTTGATAATGCCTTACATGGGATAACCCATTCATCATTCAAAGTATGCCCTGTAGTAGCACCCCATGTGACTTGTAGACCATTAGATAATGTTTGCGCCCCACCTGTCATAGCAACAAGAGTAGTGTATGCCCCTGTAACACCAGTAGACACGTTAAATTCTCTCCATTGAAAAGTATTAGTACCTACTACACCATCAACTTGAATCTCGTATCTAATATCATCAGAACCACTATATGTGTTGTTGTCAGTAAGGTCATTTAGACCAACACCTTTGTAGTAAATATCATCTATGTAAGTTACTGAACCTTCAATATTATTTGCTGTAGAAGAACTACGGAAAGCAAATACCGTACTACCAGTAAAGTTGGTAACAGCAGCCTCACTTAAACTGTAGTCATTAACTTCTACTTTGAAATACAGACCATCTTGTTGAAGTGTAGCTACACCATCAATTATCGTTTGGTCAGTTTCAAGGAAGTTTCTATCCTTCTCTGTAACTTCTAATATCTTAGTACGGATAGTAGTATTCTTTAATCCAGAAGTATCCGACTTCACATATACAAAATCACCTTCTTTTATCTTGCTACTATCGTTACCTTGGATTTTAATCCATGCAAAGATACCATCACGGTAGAAAGTAATAGGTGCTATCGTATCGTAATTGATTTTTGACTGCTTAATGAAGAATCTGTATCCAGTTGCCCATGCAGGTGCTTCGGATGTAATGGTAACCTCTAACGTATTCTTTTGGTTAGCAAATTGGTTTTCAACAAAAGTAGTGTTACCCTCTGCTGTAATAGGCGTAGTCATACGTCCTTTACCATCAAGGTATGCAAGGGCAATCTCGTAGTCACGATTTGCTTTAACTTGTTGATGTGCCACTCCTGCAGTACCTGCTGCTGAATTGTAACTCAATGTAAATGAAGGATAGATTGTAATATCAGAACCATTGACAATATCGTATCCCTCTGAATAGTTTCCGAATACAAGCCTATTACCAATTACTTCAACAGTAGAGGCAACAGTAGGAACATTATCGAATATTCTAGTAAGTTGGTTAGAGTCCAATGCTCTGTAAATCTTACTGTTAGCAAAATCAATAGACTGTGCTGAACCATCTGCCCAACCTTCATTGGTTTTATCGAATGATTCTACAATATATGCTGTGTTGCTTCCAGATTGTTTTACTATGATGTCTACACCAGTAACATCAGCACCACCTGCATTAAATGCTACGGTTGCTTTGGAGAATGCGTTGAACATACTCTTGTTTGTACCAGTACCATAGTCAAATGAGAACCCACTAGGTAGGAACGCAAATTCTGAAAATGAAGACAATGCACTTACTTCACCGAAACCATATTTATACCTATAAGCAAACGATAAGAATTTAGTCTCAATGTTATTCTCTTTAGAAGTAGCTGTGTTGCCCAATGTTAGAGTAGGGGCAGATACAGGAGGTGCTTTGATAAGGGATACATTCTGTAATGTAAAGGTATTATCTGGCAATGCTTTAGCAGCAGCTATCTCAAAGTAGTAAGGCTCACCAACACCGTCAGCAATAAATAGGAAGTTACGCCCATTATCGTTGTCGTTAAGAACCCTCATTTCTACATTACCTGTAGATGGGAAATCAAATACTCTTGTTAATGCTCCACGGTTGTCACTAAGGACAATAGCTTCGGCATCATTATCAGTATCATACTCACATACGAATGAACCACTATCACTTCTTACAACCCAATAAATCTTGTTAGATAAACCATCAACACAGAATCCAGTAGATACAGCGTTAGTACCAAGAGCAAGGGTTGTAACAGCAGTATTACCCAATGGGAACTTCACAGAACGTGAGTTTTCGCTTTGGGGTGTTAATATCCTTACGTTTTTAGCATCAAGGTAAAAACTCTTCGGCATTAGGCGCAGTTCCAAGTCTTTGTTCATGGCTGCTGCTGCAAAATTATTGAATAACTTCATTTATCTTATTTTAAACGTTTGTCTTTTCCTCTAAGGACTTGTAGAAGTTCCTCGTAATTAAGTCCAGACAGTCTTGTTTTAGCTTTTAGTTTCTGCACGTGTGCTTGCTTGTACTTTCTCTTTACAACATACTCTGGAACTTTATCGATGTTCCCTAGTACCTCTGCCTCAATGTACAGCATTAATGCTTTCTCTGCAAACTTGTTGACTTTAATATCCCCTATGTCAGCATACTCAAGACCATCAGAAATGTACTCAAGTACAATAGTCTTAGTTCCTACGTTAGAAGAGAACTTCATAACACCAGAACGCTTATCCACAGTAAACCACCCGTTCGAGTTAGCCTTGTCAGTTTGCATACCGAATCTAGCGTTGTTAGACTCGTAGTAGTTGTCGTACCCTAGACCATAATCGTTTGGTCTGTAGTAACTGTAGTTATTTTGTCCTACGATTGTTTGGTCGTAACTGTTTTCATTAGCTGTAAGTACAGCACCTGTACCATCAAATAAGATGTTGTATAGGTTGTCCTGTAAGTAAGCAGAGGCTATCAATGTATCCTCATTGGCTACCATAGGGTGAAACTGTCCTGCAGCGTCAACCCAAGATACCCTCACATACTTTACGTAATCCTCTGGAAGGATTAGGGTAAGTGCATCGGATAAATCAATCTCTACCCCTTTAATCTCTTTGAGAACATCGTAGTTCAGTTCCTGCAAACCTCTTTTAGCATGGAATACAACTACGTCCTTCTCAATATACTTTATGTGGTTTCTATCACCCACAACAGTAAGCATGAAGTTATTCACGATATCCTTGATAGTCGTGTACTGGTAACCACCCTGTAGGGTTGCGTCTCCATAAAAGTCTTCCTGTGTTGTTCCTGTTGGTAATGCTCCCATTATGCTCTATTTTCTTGAATTTTCTTTTGTGCCTCTTGTTGCTCTGCGTACATAACAATATCTTGCTCTCTTATTGATACCCCTGCATAACCTAATATTTTCACAATCAATCTATGTTCATCCGATGGATGGATTTCAAAGTCTTGATAATCTCCTGCACCACCGTTGAATACTGGATTCCCACTAACGGTGTTATAAGTCCATTTCGGAGTAGCAGGTTTCCTAATGTAACTAGCACTAACTCCTGTAACGATTGTAGCAGGGTAAATTACTATATTGTCTTCTGTTCGAACATACACGGGAAAGTCGGTACTAGGTGCTGTAAGGTTGGACTTGGTAAGTAACAATTGTCTTCTCTGACTAACTTCGTCTACGTAATCCCCACCGTAAAAGATGTCTAGGATTCTGTAACTATCTGCAGGTGGATTGAACCTATCGGTACTATAGGTCAAAGCTGCTGCAATCTTATGGAATATATCTAATTTCTCTCGGATGTTTCTAGGCATATCTGCGTAGCCACTTCCAGTTGCTCTGTTATTCTGCATGGATATCCATTTAGCGTAGTCATAAAAGTATGACTCGAATATCTCAAGCTGTGCGAGGTATGCATAGTTATTAAACCTTTCTGGTTTCAACCACCCTCTATTGTTTTTTTCTAAGAAATCGTGTACCGTATCCCTAACCGAGTTAATCATGTTCTATTGTTTTGTACAAAGATAAACAAAAAAGAGCAACCATTGCTGATTGCCCTTATTGATATAAAGATAGTTTGAGAAATTATCCTAGTTTTTGAAGTAATCCTTCTTGTAGAAGTAACCCTTCATCTGTTTTCAAATACTTAGAGAACATGTCTATTGGGTTTGCGCTGAAAGGAACTTTAACTACTTCCTTACCGTTCTTCGCCCAAACTACAGTTACGTTATCATCTTTGAACTTGATGACGTTGGCATCAATTAACCTTAATGTAAGGTTCTTCATTTTGATGTCGCTGTTGTTCGCTAAATTCAAGAACTCTTGAGGGTCAGCCTTAACCTTGATTAAAAGGTCACGCTTTAACTCGTTGGAGGCAAGTCTGTCAATGTTACCAATCATTACTCTACCGATAGGCTCAAGGTCTTCTATACCCATTGCAAAGAAAGTTTCCATAGCTTCGAAAGCTAATTCTTCTTTCTTCATTTCCTTGGCAGCAGCAGCGTTAGCATCATACTCGTAGAACTTGTATCCACCATTTTCCTTGTTGTGAGGATGTATAGCAAGAAACTGCTGTAAGACAGTTTGGTTTGCTTTAACAGTCAATTTACCATCCTCAAAGATGATTGGGGCAAGCACATAAGGCTCTACCTGTTCATCCTCAAAAAAGGTTGTTTGATTGGTGACATACCTAAGTGACCTTGGGTATCCCTGTTCCTCGTCAAAATATTGTAATTCGTTGAATCTTGTGTGTCGTGATTGAAGTGATTCCGACACGGGAGTTGCATCACCTGCCCAGATGTACACTCTTTCTTTTCTATCCCAATCTGGGAATAATACGGTTTTATCCGATACTCTTTGCTTAGTAGCCATTTTATTATAGATTTAAAATTAAAAATTGAATTAAGTAAAAATAAGAGGGCAGTTTTGACACCACCCTCTTTGTATATAAACCTTCGTATTAGTCTTGAACTTTTACGAAGTTGTTTGCACCGATAACAACTAATGCTCTTTCGGACAAGAATTGTACTTGCATTGCATCAAGGTCAGAGTTGCTTGCGCCACCTGCTGAACCTACAATCCATGACTTGTACTTTCTGTCTTCAACTGCACTTTTCTTGTACTTGATGTGCAAGAACGGCTGACGGATTTTCTTACCAAGGATTTGGTCGTAAACAGTCTTCGTTCCAGAAGGAACAACAAGAGCGTTGATTTTACCACTTCCTTCAAGATTTCCTCTAGTAGAGTAATCGTTAAGGTATTTCCAGTCAGTCTTGTAGAACTCATAAGAACCCCTGTGGAATCCTCTGAACCCTAAGTTAAGAGCCATCTTCTCGTCGTTTTGGAACGCACCGTAAGAAGTACCACCTGCACCGTAAGAGTTCTTAGTAGCTAAGAAATCATCGATTGCTAAGTTTTGGTCTCTGTTGGCGAAGAACATGTTCTCCAAGATTGAACCTTGCTTGTCAAGTCTCTTCAATACAGAGTCAAAGTCAGCTTGCGCTTCCATAACACCGTTGAAGACATTACCTCTTTGCTCTATCTCGTAGAATAGACCCTTAGTACCATTCGCAGAAGCGTTGGTAACAGCGTCAGAACCTGCTTCTGCAGGAACTCCTTCTACCATAGACATTTCAAGGTAATCATCGAAACGTAATCTTGTTTCGTGTTCGGACTTCAAGTACCATAGGTAACCTGAACCTCCACCTTCTGTAGAAACTTCTACCCATCCTACGTTCGTCATATCAGAACCGTTAACTTCGTAAAGTTCTTTTAGGATGATAGGGTTAGTTTCGTGGAAAGATGGTACAGCTTCCAATGCACCTGACATACCGTTTGTACCTTTTCCGAACTCTGAACCGTAAACGTATACTTTCAAAGCAGTAGTACCAATTGTCCATCCTGCACTAGCGAAAGGCTGTACTGTGAATGTGTTGGTGTCTTTTGCAGAGATAATACCCTTTTCGATTACAGCACCATCAGAGATAATAACTGTTTGTCTTACACGGAAATTGTGGTTGTTCTTTGTAAACACGTTAACTGCACGTGCTACATCAGTATATTGCGTATGCAATCTACCTTCTTCTGTCCACTTGATTAAATCAGAAGTACATGGGAACTCGGCAGATGCAGCACGAAGGAAAGATGCGATTGTACGGTTACCGTAAACCTCAAAGTTCTCGCTATATGTATCTGGCAAGTCTACATCTGTAAAATCAAATGAAGTGGCATAGTTCGTTGAAAGCACCTGTGGCGTTGGCGAAGGTGTCAGTAACGGTTGCCCATTTGCTGTTGATAAAGCCATAATTTATAAATGTTTAAATGTTAGTAATTTCTTAGTTTTATTTTGCTATTCTTACTCCTAGTCGGGTCAACGTCAACAAATTTGAATTTAGACTTGTTGTTGTTTTGCTTACTTTGAGTTTGTCTCGGTTTCATGTTAATATTCTTAGAATCCTTGACACCTTCTTCTACCTGTGCAGCTTTCCCTAATTCGAAAAAGTGCGCTGCGATAGCGTCTGGGTTTGATGCGAAGGTCAACGCTTTATGGTATCCCTTAACATCGGTTACGTTTCCTTCCTTATCGGTAAACCGATTTAATAGGTTGTTAACGTTTAGGTTTTCTTCTCTTGTCTTACGAACGTTGCTTGGCTTATAAGTAAGAGTATCTTCTCCTACCTTAACTTCAAAACCTTTAAAGTCTTTACCTAAAACTTTGTTCGTGTTCTTAACAAACGAATCCACCTTTGCTGCCGTAGCTTTCGCTGTGGTAGCTTGGGTAGCCTGAAACTCTTTTTGGAAGTTCAATGCCTCTCTAGCTTGTTGCGGTAGTGCTGCACTTGACCCAAGGTCAGCCTTGTATTTCGCACCATCTGCTTTAAGAGACTTCATCGCTTCACCATAGAACTTTTTCTTGGCTACTTTCTTTGCACGGACTTCTGCATCACTATCAGCATCTGAAATGCCGAAACGTGTTTCCATTTCGTACTCGATATCATCTGCATCCAAATAAGGATTAGACTTTCTCAAGAACTCACGGACTACATCATCCTGTGGTAATGAGTCAAAATCACGGTTAACCATTGCAAAATCTTGCATACTCCCACCAGTTTCCTCGTAGAAGTCCAGATAAGCCTGTACAGCTTCTGGTAGTTCGTCGTAATCGACTACATCTTCATCAATATCTTCCTGAACGTCTGAATCATCGTCATCCTCGTCTGCGTCATCAGCATCATCTACGTCATCTACATCCTCGTCGGAGTCATCATTTGAATCATCATCGCTAGAGTCGTCGTTAGAGTCATCGCTAGAGTCATCGTTATTATCATCAGAGTCATCGTTAGAATCATCATCTTGATTGTCATCTTGGTTGTCGTCTACACCATCTTGATTGTCATCGTCTTGATTATCATCGTTTTGGTCTTCGGCTGCGGGTTGCTCAATTGGTTTAACAGTTGGGTTTCCTTCTGCGTCATAAGTGACTTCAACAGCTTTTAATTCTGTCTTTGCATCTTCTGCCATTGTATTAGATTTTAAATTGTGATTAATATGCTACAAAGATAAGGATAATAAATAATATGAATTACCCCCCTCTGTTACTTAGGTTCAAATTGTCCGAAATCTACTTTATCTAAGCTATCGTTCTCGCTCTCAAAGTTCATAGGAGCATTACTTCCTGTCTCTGCTTTTTGACCTTCGATGGCAGACTGCTGTGTAGCAGCTTGCTTTTGTAACTTAGATTGTCTTTCAGCATCAGTTGCCGACAGAACGTCTTTATGTGAAGCATTTACTCCCTCAAGGTAAGCCTTAAGGTCAAATTCTGCACCCATAAGTTCTAACTTACGGTCAACGTTGTTTTCTTCATTTCTGTCTTCAAGGTCAGCCTTGTTTGTATCAATACGTATTTGAGCATCAGCTTTAGCTTGAATTTCAGCCACTTTAGCTTCTGCCTGTACTTGAGCAGTTTTACTTTGCTCTTCTGATTGTACACGTAGAGTAGACTCTGCGTTTTGTTGTTCAAGTTTAATCTTAGCTAATCTACGTATTTTCATTACCTTGTTAGCCAACTTCACGTTTTTAATCTCACGGATTTCAGCAGCATCATCAAGGTAGATAAGTTTTTGCTGTAATGCTTGTTGGATGTTTTGCTCAAGGTATTCTCTTTCTTGTGCATCTGGCTCAACCTCAATAAAGATACCGAAGAAATGCAATGGAAGATTTTCAATCTCACTTAGGATAGAAACATTGGCAGAACCAATTGCTTGTATCATTTCCTCTTTAGAGTCAGAATACTTAAGGATATCAGCTACACGGTAAGAACATGCCTCGGCAATCTTTCTCGTAGCGTAGATACCCGCCTCTTGAATATGTCTAGTGGCTGTGTTTGAGTTCAATGCTGCAAGTTTCTGCACACCTACCAAAGTCTTAGAATCTGGTGTAGAGGCATCACGTGCTTCATTAAGACCCGTCACGTCACGAATCATCTGTAGGTATTTGTCGTATAGTTCAATCAATGCCTGAATCTTGGCACGACCTGAACTATTTGAAAGTTCTTGAATAGGTACTTTACCATGGTTAAATTCACCAAGACCTGTTTGAGACCTACCCACAACAGAACCTGTTTGGAAGAACAATTGTAGCGCACGTTTTGGGTCGTACTTTTGTCCGTCACCAAGGTCAATTTCGTTAAGACCATCAACGTCGATAAATACACCATCTGGAACTACACGTGAGGCAACTTGCTGTAGCTTCAATGAAACCAGTTGAATTTGGTCACCAAAGTAAATCATACGTCCTAATAAGGACTCTGCACGGTCTTCGTACATACGTGGAGCAACCACAACGTAGTTAGGCAACACTTCGTTAGAAGAATTGTCTCTAAGCATGTTTTGGGCAATTTCCCACTTCAATAGCATGTTTGTTCCAAGAACAAGTACTCCTTCGTACCATACGTCTTCGAATTTAGATACACGAGTGTACCCTCTTAATTCCATGTCTTTTGCATCAGGACTCCATCCTTCTTCTTTCTTAATCATTTTTACTGAACCAGTAGATGAAGTTTTCTTCTTATAAACAACTTCTCTGGTAACCTTGTAGTTGAAGAACAGCACATTACATGTATGCCCATCAAACTCACTTCTTTGGTTATTTTGGTTTCTGTGATATAAATCCCAATCGGATGAACTAGACTTAGCCTTGTTCAATTCCTCCATGGTAAGTTCTGGATTAATCTTTCGAAGTTCGCTGATAGGTATTTTCTTAACTTCTCCGAAGTAGTAGCAATCCTCCCTGTAGGGTGATTCCGAGTAAGAATGTACAAGATTAGCAGGGTCAACATATTCTATCTTTACGCCATCGGAGGTATTGAAGGTATGCTTCATAGCACCAACACCCAGAACAGTAACATCGTAATCAAAACGATGCTTGGTTTCTAGGAAGTCATTCTTCTTGAATAAGTACTTAATAGCCTCTTCTTCGGCAATTTCAATTCCTTGTTTGAAATCAAGTTGCATGTGAACCTGTAGTTCCTCACTTGATTCTGGAAGTTCTTTTGGATTATTTACGAAGCCATCGACACCAAGTGTCTCTTTAGCCTCCATAAGCATTTGCTTTGCAGCCATGTCCTTTTCCATTTCTAGGACATACTTGCTTTTTCTTTCAGTAGCAACCTTGTCAATAGCTGTAGCCTTAACGGAGAACAGTCTATTCGATTGACCGTTTACAACGATATCAACAAACTTAGGTAGAATTGGAACTGGTGTCCAATCTAAGTTTAGGTAAGACAAATCACCATCCACAGCCATTTCATCCTTATACTTACCGATAGGTTGCTCACCTCTGGCATATAAACGAAGTCTGTGGTACTTGAATTGGTTGTCATAGTAACGGCAGTCACTATTCTTGTGACGACGAAACCATTCATTCTCAATTGCTTTACCCACGTTTAGACCAAAATAATTAGTACTCTTGTTAGGGTCTAGTGGGTCTGGGAAGCCTTTGTTGGAAAACATTTCCTTGGCTAAATCACTTAAGTTATTCATCTGTTGTTGTTATTTACTTTGCTTCTACTACCTGTTTGGTTATACGTTGTCATCCCCATGTTGATAGGCTTCAATTCTGGTACTGGCATCAACTTGGCTCTATGTAACCCCATTAGGGCATATCCTGAACTAATCGTGGCATCGGATTTCTCCCTGTCACTTATATCGAATGCTAACCAATCTTTTAGGGTTTCTAGGAAAAACATGTTACCCATGCTTCCAAAATCCCTTACCTGTTTCTTTTCGTCTGGTTCATCGTAAACTCCTACAAAGTTAACGATAAAATTTTCAATCATCGAGGCATGGGTAGTAATGACATCTGCAGAAGCCGATGGAATACCTCCAATTTCCCTTTCCGTCTTAGATAAATTCGCTCCTGCACGGTCTGGTCTGTTCAATGAGAACCCTCTGTATCCACGGTTTTTAAGGTGGTATAAGAATCTAGGTTTGTTATTTTCAGCAAGTACTGGCATTCCGTAGAATACCAAAGCCATCAATAAATCTTCGAAAAAAGTATCAGCAATTTCTGTACGGTTGATGTATTCAAGGAAAAATGTGTTACTTGGAGCATCGGTCATGTTGAAACCAAGAACCCCACTTAACGCTCCTTTAGAGCCTTTACCACTTACAGTACCAGAAATATCGTATGTATCTGCTCCGAAACAACCCATATGGGCGTTTAAAGGAGTCCATACACCACGATGGTCTCTCTTTTTGTTGTTCTGCAAGTGTGCAGGTGGTAACCAAGATACTAAAAATCTTCCATTTGGGTCTGGATACCATACTACTTCTGTATCAGGCACACCATCTTTCCACATGAAATTACCACGTGTAAGAAACTGGTCAAGAATAATTGCAGTCTCGTTGTACTGAATTTGCTCTGTAATCTTCTCCAATGGAAGGATATTGCTTTTTGCTTCATCCCTGAACGCCTCTAGTACGTTCATAGGATTAGCACGCAATTCTTCATTGTAAGCAATAGCACTTTCTGCTTTCTTAGCTTTTCTTTTAGCTTCAAGATAGTCAATAGACCCATGTTTAATAGGTGAACCCTTCTGGTTGACAGTACCCTTTGGTGGGGTAGCCTCCCAACAGATACCGTATTTATCGGTAAATCGGGTCATGTTCTTGTGAGCAGGTAGGAAATAGCTGTATAAGCCAGACGGTGTACGCTCGGTAATCTCGTTACGTTTTGTAATAATCGATTGGTAGTACAGGTCTTTGAACTCCTGACCACCTTGTTTTAATGGGTTTACGGTAGAACCAATGAAAGCCTTACCAACAACCTCCCCACCTTCATCGAAAGTAGGAGAAATTCGACCCCAATGGTTTTCATAATTGGCAGGTTTCTTCCACTTACCTGCTTCATCACCAAGGTATATGTACATTTTTTGTCCATCATAAGAACCATCTTTTGTAGCTTGATAATCAATGTATGAGTTTAAATAATCTTTTCCTTTGTTCTTACGTGATAATTTAGCTGATTTTGACTTGTCAGAAGGTAGGGCAAATTCCAATTCCTTTTCAGAACCGATTGCACCACGTACAACTGGTTTGAAGAAGAAAGGTAAATTCCTGAACATGTAAGTAAATTTCTTAAATGCTTTCTTGGCATCGTCATCATTCTGCGATGTAAGACCCATGTTGATGTTACGTGTAGACGTAATGAAGTTCAACATTATGGTAAGGATGATATATGTGTAACCAGTACGACGAGATTTAACGAATAGCTGTCCTAGACACCTTGGGTCAAGTAAACAAGCCTTTGCAAAATAGAACAAATGAAGCTGCGCTATTCTGAAATTCATGTAACCACCGTCATCCTTCATTTTACAATGCTGTAGGGCAAACCATGCTTCACCAGTAAGATATGTGGGAACTCCATTGTTGTAGAACCACACACCTTCTCTACGTCTACGGTATTGCTCGTAAATGTATTCGGTAAATGCTTCTTCACTATCAACATTCAACCCCTCTGGTTCTTCTTCCCTGCGCCAGTACTGCTCTTTCTTAGGTAGGTCGTGATATAATATTTTCGTCTTGTCTAATGGTTTCTTAGGTAATTGTATCTTAAGACCATCCATTTCGATAATCTTACCCTTAGAACCAAAAGGGCATATCATTACAGCATCCTTTGTCTCATTGTACCACTCACCATGATAACTTTCAGCATCAAAGAACTCACCCTTTGCAAAACGCTCTGGGAATCCTAATTTGAACTCACGAGAAGAAAGGTTGAACTTATCAGCCTCAATTTGTAACTTGAGTTCCATTAGTCCACCCTCTAGTTGACGGATGTATTGTAAGATGGTAGATTTTGCCTTAACAGCATCTGCTATCTTGACCTGCTCTAATTCGACATAATTAATCGGTTTTCGTAGCGCATCACGTAAAATATCGACCGCATCACCACCTGCACCATACAAACGCTCTACATATTGCCTTAAACGGGCAGGGGAGGGTGCATTAGGTGAGTTTAGCCAGTCTTCCAGTAGTTCCTTCGAATATTTGAACGAAGCCACCTTAGAATCCATTACACGCTTTATCTTGTCATCTTCCGTATGTTCGATGTTAATCGGAAGTTCAAGACCCTGCATAACAGTTTCTACAGCTAATTCTATATCGCTACTTAATCCTCTCATATTTCAAATCTCTCATAGATACAAACGTCTATATCACGCATTCTGTAGTATACTTTATCATCTATCCAAACCTCGTATTCAGATTCTGGTGTGAACCCTATAGGTTCATTTACCTTGTGTGTGTTGGACAGCCATATTGTACCTGTATGTGGAAGTATACCACCTTCTAGGATTGATATGCTGTCTTCCTCGATAGGTTCGACAAAGCAGAAGTTTAAATTGGCTTTCCACTTTCCATCTTTCTTATAAAGGAATAATTCTTCTGGAATGGCTGTGTAGAGGTCATCATACAGATAAGCACGTGAATGCTTCATGAGTCCTCTCTGGTTGTAGTAATCCCTGAATATGTTGTGGTGGACAATGACTTCATCACCGACCTCAATCTCGCCATGGTAGTTTAGAGGTAAAGCAACAATAATTGCTTCTTTAGATACGTCTTTTGCGTTCTCGATGGATGTCACCGTTTCGAACTCAACGTTACCAAATTTCTTACCTGACTTATATTTCTTCTTTTTGGGAGTTACTATAAAGCTATCAGGACTCTGCATTAGTTAAATGCTTCAATGTCATATTCCACAACACATGGCATATCTATGACCTCTTTCCATAGAAATACTACTCCTTCTCTATCTTTAACATAGATTTCGAAGTGGTTGGGATTTACTTTTCTGATAACATCGATTGTAGACCTGCCGAACGGCTGACCTGATGTATAGTGCATGGCGTTTTTGTAGTCTACGCCAAAGGATAGTTTTCGTATC
>TARA_R110000737_G_scaffold77160_2_pt1 | contig 78645 bp, 63 predicted proteins | sample TARA_R110000737 | Tara Oceans TARA_R110000737 (sample SAMEA4398027) | marine metagenome | biome: Polar Biome; feature: [SRF] surface water layer (ENVO:00010504); material: water (ENVO:00002006), including particulate matter (ENVO:01000060) such as... | depth 5 m | reverse complement strand
TGCCTGATAAGTATGAGGTGGCAACATTGCTTGCTGGCGTTCAAGTAATGCATAGCGAGCAAAGTGAGAATAACCATTATTGAGCAAATCTTGTAGCAAGGGATGACTCGGGTCATGGGTTTGTAGCCACATTTCGCCGGGTTTTTCAGCACGCCCAGCACGCCCAGCTAATTGCGTGACCAGTTGAGCAAGATGCTCTGCTGCCCGATAATCAGCGCTAAAAAGAGCGCCGTCTACTTCTAAGATCACCACCAGCGTAACGTTTGGGAAGTGATGTCCTTTTGACAATATTTGTGTGCCGATAAGAATTTGGTATTCGTTACGATTAATTTTATCCAACATGTCGTTAAGACGGTTTTTACCCCTAGCACTATCACTGTCTATGCGCACACTCTTATATTGCGGGAAAAGCTGTTGTAAACCTTGCTCTAGTTGTTCTGTACCAACACCCATGGCGCCAAGTTCAGTGCCACCACAGCTTTGGCAGCGTTTGGGAATCGCTTTGGCGCTGCCACAGTGGTGGCACTGTAATTTGTAAAGCTGCTTGTGCAAGGTATACGGTTTATTACATCCTGGACATTCTTCCACATGACCGCATGTGTGACAGACTAATGCTGGAGCATAACCGCGACGGTTAATAAATAACATTACCTGACTTTCTTGTGCTAAATGCTGACCAATGCGCTCGATAATGCCTTTTGCTAGGCCAAATTCTAAAGGTTGGTTACGGATATCCAGCACTTGCTGTTTTGGGTGCGAGGCATTGCCCGCGCGCTCATTCAAAATAAGATGTTCATATTTACCATTCAATGCATTGTTGAGTGACTCAAGTGCTGGGGTTGCTGAGCCGAGCACCAGAGGAATATTTTCTTGAACGGCGCGCATAACGGCTAAGTCACGAGCATGATAACGCAGACCATCTTGCTGCTTATAAGATGCGTCGTGCTCTTCATCTACAATTAACATACCTGGGTTACGCATAGGGGTGAAAATGGCTGAGCGCGTACCAATAATAATGGGAAGCTGACCTGCATAACTTTGTTGCCAAACGAGTAAGCGCTCATTGTCAGTCAAATTTGAATGTAAAATGCCCACAGGTACATTAAAACGCTCAGCGAATCGCTGCACTGTTTGTGGGGTCAAACCAATTTCCGGTACTAAAATAAGCACCTGTTGCCCTTTGCTTAAAACACTTTCTATGGCTTGCAGATAGACTTCGGTTTTTCCGCTTCCTGTTACCCCCTCAATTAAAAAACTGGCATATTGACCAATTTTTCCAATGATTTGGCTAATGGCGATGGCTTGTTCAATATTCGGTGTGGGTTTATCGCCAATACTCAAATGCGCCAGCCAGTTAGTATCCAGTGACGGAATCCGCTCTAATTGGCTAACAAACCTCTTTTCCACTAGTGCCTTGACAGTAGTGCTAGCATATTCGGACATCACACTGGAATAGCGTATTTCACCTTTTTGTAATTGCACGAGTAATTGTTGTTGTTTGCGTGCTTTACCCAAGCTTTCAAGGGACGTTTGCTGACCTTCTTCTGTGATGCGTAAATAACTAACAGGTTTAGGCTGACTTGAGCCACCTTTACGCAGCGAAACAGGCATGGCGCTATGCAGTACATCACCAATAGGGTGTTGGTAGTATTGACTTAGCCATTGGCAAAGCTTGAGCTGTACCGGGCTGAAAATTGATTCGCTGTCGAGCACTTCAATGATGGCTTTGATCTTATTGCTTTGCCATTGCGAATGCTCGGTTGTATCGAGTACGACCCCAATTAATTGACGAGGTCCGAATGGCACGCGTACACGAATACCTGGTTCAAGGGCGCTTGTGTGTTGGTATTCAAAAAATTGGCGCTTGGGTACAGGAACAGCAACGCGGATAATGGGCATAACAGGCTAATCGTCTTTTAAGTTGGTGGTTTTTAAGAGTATGGGCAGTTGAAGTTTGCATAATTGTCCATATATTCAGCAATAGAGCTTGATCGGGGCAAGGTGTTACATTAATATGCCCGGCTCTTTGCGGCAAGCCGCATTGATCGCATAATTTGAATTTAATTTGCGTATGGTGTTCAACTTCGGGTTGGATAGCGATACGGCCTTACTTTAGGGGTAATCCATGAAACAAGGTATACATCCAGACTACCAAGACATGACTGCAACATGTTCATGTGGAAATAAAATCGTCGTTCGCTCAACTTTGAAGAAAGATATCAACTTGGACGTATGTTCAGCTTGTCACCCTTTCTACACGGGTAAGCAACGTAACGTTGATACTGGTGGTCGTGTTGACAAGTTCAACAAACGTTTTACCGCACTTAGCACCAAGAAGTAAGCGAAAAAACGTAATAAAAAAGGCGCTTATGGCGCCTTTTTTTGTGTCTGGAATTTATCAAGATCTATTCTGTTTCATTTTTTGAGACAAGCATTATTCATCATTCATAACGGTTATTAGCTTTGGCTATCTTAAATAAATTATGATGTAGTTGAATTTATCTGGTAGTAATACCTGATAAGTGGATGTTTAGCGGATTTTCGCCATGATAATAATACTGTGTTCGGACAAATAGTTTCGATAAAGTGAAGCTAGGAACATGATAAAGCGAAAACTGAAAACTACTCTGATTCAACCCTACATTTAAGGATCTAGACTAAAATGTCTGATTTTCGTCAACAAGCACTGGATTATCATGCCAAACCTATCCCAGGAAAAATAGCGATTCAGCTAACCAAGTCAGCAGAAACAGTGACGGATTTAGCGTTAGCATACAGCCCGGGCGTAGCTGAACCTGTTCGAGAGATTGCTGCTGATCCAAATGCTGCTTACAAGTATACCGCCAAGGGTAATTTAGTGGCGGTTATAACAAACGGTACCGCTATTCTCGGCCTAGGTAACTTGGGCCCTTTGGCCTCTAAACCAGTTATGGAAGGTAAGGCACTGTTATTTAAGCGTTTTGCCGGTATCGACTCTATTGATATCGAAGTTAATCACACGACAACTGAAGATTTTATCAATACGGTGGCAAATATAGCTGATACGTTCGGTGGCATTAATTTAGAAGATATTAAAGCTCCTGAGTGCTTTGAAATTGAACAAGAGTTGATCAGGCGTTGTAAAGTTCCGGTGTTTCATGACGACCAACACGGTACAGCGATTGTGACTGCAGCGGGTATGCTTAATGCGCTGGAAGTGCAGGGCAAAGACCTGACAGACGTGACGATTGTTTGTATGGGGGCGGGTGCCGCCGCTATTGCTTGCATGGAGTTATTGATTAAATGCGGCGCCAAGCGCGAGCGTATTTATATGTTGGATACCAAAGGTGTTATTCATACACGTCGAGATAACCTTACGCCGCATAAAAAGTTATTCGCAAATAATACCGATAAGCGCACACTCGAAGATGCGCTTGATGGGGCAGATGTGTTTGTCGGTGTATCTGGCCCAGATGTATTGCCACCAGAAGCGCTGAAGTTGATGGCAGCTAATCCTGTTATTTTTGCCTGTTCAAATCCTGATCCAGAGATCAAGCCGGAGTTAGCCCATGCTGTGCGTGATGACGTCATTATGGCCACTGGGCGTTCTGATTATCCGAATCAGGTGAATAACGTACTGTGTTTCCCCTTTATTTTCCGTGGTGCGCTCGATGTCAGAGCATCAGAAATTAATGATGAGATGAAGATAGCCGCGGTTGAAGCTATTCGAAGCATTACCAAAGAGCCCGTGCCACCAGAAGTGCTGGCGGCGAGTAACTTAACGAGCTTAACGTTTGGCCGAGAGTATATTATTCCGAAACCGATGGATCCACGCTTGTTAAAGCGGGTTGCTACTGCAGTTGCACAAGCAGCTATTGATTCAGGCGTGGCAGTACTTACAGAGTTACCACCAGGTTACATGCAAGATTAAGGTATTGTTTAGCCATTATAAAAAAGCGCTGAGCGCTTTTTTATAATGTTACCTTTTTTAATATCAGAGTGGCTTATCGTTCAATGTTAGGGGCACTGCGTACTTGGCAAGAATAGCATCAATGTGCATTGCCAGTGCTTCTTCAGCCAATGAGTACCAGTTGGGTGTTTGGAATACACTGGCAACAGCATGGTGTTTCAAACTGACATAACCATGCAAAAAAGCCCATATTTCTAACGCATTTTTTTGCTTTAAAGCCAAGTTGGCGTCTTGGGGCAATAGTAAGGCTGTAACTTTAATAAGCGTACCAAACGCAGTTTCTGCCACTGCTTTGGCTTCATCAGAGGGGGCGTATCGGCTGTCGCTTTCTCCAAAAATCAATCGGTAGTGACCTTCATGGGCTTCGGCCATGGCAAAGTAACCCTTTATGGCTTTAAGTAAAATTTGCTTAGCTGTTAGTTTTTCTTGCTCGAATTGAATGGCCTGCATAACCAGCTCAAACCCTTGAATGTATAACTCATCCAAAATTCCTTCTTTGCCGTTAAAATGACTGTAAATGCCTATCGTCGATACGCCTGCCTCTTTTGCAATAGAGCGTACACTCAAGGCCGCAATACCACCGGCTAAAAATAACTCAGATGCCGCGCTCAATATTTTACGTTTGGTAATATTCAATTAACATTCTCTTGACATCCATAACGCTGTTATTATTTAATATAACAGTGTTATGTACAATTGATATTTTGTCTATGGCTATACCCGAAAAAATATTGCACCCGCGCTTGCACCCGTGTGCAAACGAAATTAACCCGTGAGACACAGGAATAAGAATGACAACTATAACCCATGAAACTGATTATTTAATTGTTGGTGCTGGTGCCATCGGTATGGCTTTTGCCGATGTTTTACTGAGTGAAACTGACGCCAATATTATAATTGTGGACAAGTATCAAAAGCCTGGAGGTCACTGGAATTTGGCATACCCTTTTGTCACATTACATCAACCATCTGCGTTTTATGGGGTCAGTTCTACCGAATTGAGCAAAGGTTGCATTGATCAAGTGGGTTTAAATAAAGGCTTAAATGAATTAGCCAGCGGTGCAGAAGTCAGTGCATATTTTGATAATATTATGCGCGAGCGTTTTTTAACATCCGGACGCGTAAGTTACTTCCCTATGTGTGACTATAAGGGGGATGGTAAGTTTATTTCCATGCTAAATGGTGATGAGCATCACGTCACAATAAAGAACAAAATTGTAGATGCGACGTATCTTAAAACGTCAGTGCCTAGCACCCATAAACCCAGCTTTACTATTGATAATAATGCCCAGTTTATCCCTATCAATGATCTAGTGAAAATCACTAACAAACCCGCTGGTTTCATTATCATTGGTGGCGGTAAAACAGGCATCGATGCGGTGCTGTGGCTATTAGAGAATAACGTTGACCCAGATGATATCCAATGGATTATGCCAAGAGATGCATGGTTAATCGATCGTAAGACCACCCAGCCAACAGTGGAATTCTTTAATGACGCGATTGGCGCTCAAGCGTCGCAAATGGAAGCCATTGCTCAATCTACTTCGGTACACGATATGTTTGAACGCTTAGAGAAAGCAGGGGTGTTTTTGCGCTTAGATAGTAACGTATGGCCAAAAATGTTCCACGGCGCCACCATCAGTAAGATGGAGCTGGCTCAACTACAAAGAATTAAAAATATGGTTCGAATGGGGCGTGTGACCCATGTTGGTCATGACAATATACAACTCGAGCAAGGTGAAATAAAAACCAGTCCAGAACATATACACGTTGATTGTTCAGCCAGTGCAATTACCAACTTAACTGTGAAGCCTATTTTTGCTGGCAATGTTATTACGCCGCAAACAGTACGTTCATATCAACCGGCATTTAGTTCAGCTTTTATTGCCCATATTGAGGCTGCCTATTCTGATGAAAAAACTAAAAATCATATTTGTGGTGTCGTCCCTTTACCTAATGATGTTATGGATTGGTTGCGCATAACCGTGGCGTTTATGCGTAATCAGCATATTTGGTCTCAAGATAAAGAACTTAAAAAGTGGCTGTTAAACAACAGATTAGATGGATTTAGTCAATTAGTGCGTAGCGTTGATAAAACTGACATGGAGAAAATGATGATTTTGAATCGCCTGCGTGAGAACGCTATGCCTGCTATGGGAAAATTGCAGCAATATTTAGCAGCTGACGCTGCACAAGGAGCGTAATATGAGTGAATTTCAGGTCAAGCAACAAGCGTTATTGACCCATAGGTTGGTTGAAACTAGCTCGATAAAAGAGGTCGCAGATGGGCAGATATTGTTAAAAGTTGAAAGCTTTTCATTTACTGCAAATAACATCACATACGGCATGATGGGAGACAGGTTAGGTTATTGGCAGTTTTTCCCGCCAGCGGATAATAACGACAAACAATGGGGTATCATCCCGGTTTGGGGGTTTGCCCAAGTGACGCAGTCTAAGGTTGCGGATGTTGAAGTTGGAGAGCGTTTATTTGGTTATTTCCCTCCTGCTGATCAGTTGGTAATGACGCCAACGAATGTCTCATCTCAACGCTTGGTTGATGGCTCAGCGCACCGGATGAAGTTGCCTCCAGGATATAACAACTATAAGCGGGTAAACAACGAAGAGGGTTATAACCCTAATTTCGACAAAGAGCGCATGCTGTTGTTTCCATTGCATATAACTTCTTTCTGTTTATGGGATCGGTTACAGGACAATAATTGGTTTGATGCGAAACAAGTCGTGATCATCAGCGCGTCGAGTAAGACCAGTTTGGGCTTGGGCTATGCGCTAGATGCAGATGATAAGGCGCCCTGCAGCGTGGGGTTAACATCAAGTGGTAATATGTCATTTGTCGAACAAGTTAATGTGTACGACCGAGTGGTTAATTACAATCAGTTGAGTGATATTGATGCGGCTGTACCCACCGTCATTGTGGATATGTCTGGCAGCGCTGACATTTTAGCTAAACTGGGTAAGCATTTGGGCGATAACCTTAAATATTGTATCAATGTTGGGCTGACGCACTGGGATGAATTTTCAGCTGACAGTGCAAAAGAATCCCAACGCAGTGAGTTTTTCTTTGCGCCTGGGCATATTCAAAAACGCTTACAAGACTGGGGCCCTGCTGGGTTTGAACAACGTACCTCGCGCTTTTTATCTGATACAGCGATGAAATGTCGGGATTGGTTAGAGGTTAAAGAACTCAAGGGACTCAAAGAGCTAGATCAAATGTATGAGCAAGTCTGCGCTGGAAAAATCCCCCCCCAACAAGGTTTAATTATTAAGCTTTAAACCTTTGTGTCCGATATCTAGTATAAGTATTAAGCGGCTAAGTGATTTCTTAGCCGCTAACAGACAGTATTTATCAAAAGCATTGCTTCACGGAAAAACTTAATTTATCAAGCGAACGATAATTATTAGGTTCATTAATTGAAAAATCGATTTCAAATTATTGAATTTACAAGCTTTACGCTCTGGTGAGGTAAATGGGTCGAAGGGGGGATAAAATGGCAACGCAGTCTAGTTCGTTTCAACGCGTGCTTGTTGTTATTGGGTTAATTAGTTGGGTTGGGCTAACCATTGGTGGTCTTGCATACTGGAGTATGCAGAGTCAGAGAGATTTTGACCCACAACAGACGTTTGCATCTGCGGCCATGGCACCTGAATATCCTCAGGCTATTGTCGCTAGCATGAGTAAGCAATATCCGGGGTTAACAAAGACGGTGGTTCATATACAGCAAGAAGGTTGTAGTTGTAACTTTTCGAATAATATTCATGCAGACCGAATAGACTACAAACTAGATAAATTTCAATATCGTTCGCTACATGTGTCCGCCATTAGTTTACCCAGCAATATTATTCTGCCTTCGTTACCGGCCATTATGATTTTTGATGAACAGGGAGAATTAGGTTATTTCGGACCTTATTCATCAGGATATTTTTGTTCGACTAATTCAGCGATCGTTGATCGGTTTTTAGATAATATCTTGCTGAATACTCACCTCGGAAGCGCGGTGATCAGTGAAGGTTATGGTTGCTACTGTCAAAATACGCTCGCGGAGTCATAATTGCATGGCAAATAGCTTATTCATTTTGTGTCAATAATCGCTATTTCTCAGTGGAGAAATAATTAAATCCAATTGACGAGTATTAAATTTGGTCAAAATATCGACGTAGGGACTGTGTAATACTGTGGAGAACATCATGTCAAATCCTAGTTATTCTTGGGTAAGTAGTGCAAATAAGAATATGCAATTTACCTTTATTGCATTAGCTGTGATTAGCCTAGGGTTAGCGAGTGTTAATCAGACGTGGATTGAAGCGCTCTTATTTGGAGGGTCAACCACGGCTATTTGTTTAACGTTGATTTATATGCGCCCTCAATCGACAGTAACCCAGCACGTTGTTGCTATCGGCTTAATGTTATTTAGCGCCCTGCATATCCATCAGATGCATGGTTTAGTCGAAATGCATTTTGGTATTTTTGTGTTGCTTTCATTTCTCGCTTATTACCGAAACTGGCAGCTTTATATCACAGCCATAACCGTGGTCGTTGTGCATCATTTAGCATTTTTTGTTATGCAGTCCCAAGGCATGCCGGTTTATGTATTGGCAGACGGCGGCTTGCTGTTCTACTTGATTATTGTGCACGCTATTTACGCCTTGGTGCAGGCCGTGATGTTGGCTAAAATGGCCAAAGATACTCGAATGGATTCACTGTCGGCAATGGCCCTTACCGATAGTATCGACAAAATTATGCGTGATAAAGTCGCCATAGATTTGAAAGTGAGAGCTGATGATGCTTTAAATACAGATTCTATCGTGGCTTTTAATAGTTTGCTGGGCATGTTTGATGACTTAATCGGTAATATGCGCAGTGCCGCAGAGCAGATCGACAGTACTTCTGACATTACCAGTCGCAATAGCACCGAGCTACATGCCACAAAACAAAAAAGCATGACTGAAGTGCAGTACATTGATACATCCTCTGGTGAGTTAGCCCAATCATCGCGCACCATGAATGACGATACCCAAACGGTAAAACTGGAAGCCAAAAAAGCCCAAGAAAATGCTCGAGAAGCAGAGCATACCGTCGAAAAAACAAAAGATGATGTAATTAATTTAGGGTCCAAGCTCAGTGAAACCAATGACAATGTCAAAAAGTTAGCTGAGAACTGTCAAAACATTTCACAAGTGCTCGATACCATCAAATCGATTGCTGATCAGACCAACTTACTTGCCTTAAATGCAGCGATCGAAGCCGCTAGAGCTGGGGAACATGGTAGAGGGTTTGCAGTCGTCGCCGATGAGGTGAGAACGTTAGCGTCTCGTACGAAAACCAGCACGGAAGAGGTCAATACTATCATTGATAATCTGTTAACGTCATCCAAGCTTTCTAGCGACTCCATGGCGGATTGTTTGGCCTTAAGTGAAACCACAAATACTCGGACCCAAAAAGCGCGGGAGTTGATGGCGCAAGTGCAAAGCAATATTTCCCAGGTCAGTGAAGCGGTTAATGTGATGACACAATCTTGTGAGCAGCAAACATCAAATAGTGAGATGATACAAAGCTCTGTGACACGTTTAAAATCAATTAACCAAGAAGAGTTATTAATGATCGCCGCAATGGACCATGAAGCAAGTTTATTGTCGGAAAGATCAAAGGATTTGAGTGTGCAGTTGTCTAAGTTTAGTGCTTAGTTGATGTCACACTAGAGCATATAATGAAACTGATGTCCGCTAATATCGTAGCAATTTCTACGTGATTAGCGGTGTTTCTGTTGATAAAATAAGCAACTTACCTCGACTTATCCCTCGTGTTTCTTTATAGTGCGCCCCGCTAACCATATATAGCGTTAGTGTGACGCCCTCTTTACTTGAATTACTGACACCATCCCTAGGAATTTTCTTTTGATATCTACCGCAAACATCACCATGCAGTTTGGCGCTGAGCCTTTATTTGAAAACATTTCGGCCAAATTTGGTCACGGAAATCGTTATGGCCTTATCGGTGCCAACGGCTGCGGAAAATCAACATTTATGAAGATTTTAAGCGGTGAATTACAACCTTCATCCGGTAACGTATCAATCACACCTGGAGATAAACTGGGTATTTTAAGCCAAAACCAATTTGCGTTTGAACAATACTCAGTTGTTGATGCGGTCATCATGGGTGATATGGCGCTGTGGAAGGTTAAGCAGCAGCGTGACGCTATTTATGCCAAACCCGAAATGTCGGAAGAAGACGGCATGTTAGTTGCGCAGCTTGAGACTGAGTTTGCGGAAATGGATGGCTACACGGCTGAATCTCGAGCGGGTGATATTTTACTCGAAGCAGGTATTGACGAAAGTTACCATTATGGCTTGATGAGTCAAGTCGCGCCCGGTCGTAAGCTGCGAGTGTTGCTTGCCCAAGCATTATTCTCTAACCCAGATATTTTATTATTAGATGAGCCAACCAATAACTTGGACATTTATACTATTTCTTGGTTGGCCGATGTGCTAAATCAACGAAAATGCACCATGATCATTATTTCTCACGATCGTCATTTCTTGAATTCAGTCTGTACGCATATGGCAGACATCGACTATGGCGAGCTGCGTGTTTATCCTGGAAATTATGAAGCATTTATGGAAGCATCGTCATTGATTCAAGAACAATTATTGACCAGTAATGCTAAGAAAAGCGCAGAAATGGAAGACCTACAAGGCTTTGTGGCTCGCTTCTCGGCAAACGCTTCGAAGGCGAAACAAGCCAGTTCACGTGCTAAGCGCTTAGAGAAAATTCAGCTTGATGAAGTTAAATCATCTAGTCGTCGTACCCCTACGATTACCTTAAAGCAGCACCGTAAATTACATCGCCAGGCACTGATTCTAGAAAACTTAGGTCATGGCTTTGATGGCCAAACGTTATTCAGTGGCGGTGAACTTATTCTTGAAGCAGGTGCTCGCTTAGCGATCACCGGTGAAAACGGTGTAGGTAAAACCACTTTACTACGTTGCTTGATGGACGAATTAAGCGTTAACGAAGGTAGAATAAAATGGTCTGAAAATGCGGTTGTCGGTTATTGCCCTCAAGACAGCTCTGCTGACTTTGCGGTTGATATGACATTGTTCGATTGGATGTCACAATGGCGCACACCAAAACATGATGATTTAGCCGTACGTGGCATGTTAGGGCGTTTATTGTTCACCGCCGATGATTTTAATAAAAAAGTCAATGTATGTTCAGGTGGAGAGAAAAACCGTTTGATATTCGGTAAGTTGATGATGTCAGATATCAATATTTTGATTATGGACGAGCCGACCAACCACATGGACATGGAAGCGATTGAAGCCTTGAACAAGGCGCTTAAAAAATTCGATGGAACGTTAATCTTTGTTAGTCACGACAGAGAGTTTGTTTCTTCTTTGGCGACCAGAGTAATTGAAATTAAAGACCAAGAAGTGATTAACTTCCAAGGCACCTACGATGAGTACTTTGCTAGTCGCAGAGAAGCTAGCGCTGCCGCTTAACGCGCCCAAGTAACTAGCTTTAAAACCAAAAGCACCATAATGTGACATTACTAATAGTTATTACGTTATGGTGTTTCCAAATTTGCTAATTTACGTATTTCACCCAGTACTCGGTCACATTCCCGGCACTGCTGTAATATAACGGTGAAAGCGTTGGCTAATTTGTCGCTGCTTGTTTGGCCTTCAAGTAGCATATTGCCTAACTCCGCGTGTAATGCGATGCTGTTTAACGGATTACGCACATCATGAATATGTTTACGTATCAGATCTGCCTCTTTGTTATTCATAATCGTTATCGGCCTTCGGCTGTGATGATAGTTGAGTGGATTGATCATAACTCACTCTGTTTTTACCGCTACGTTTTGCGATATACAGCTGCTTATCCGCTAATTCAATAAGCGCTTCAACCGAATGGTGGTTGGATTGATCGCCTTTGGCCTCAAATGAAGTTAAGCCGATGCTAATAGTGACTCTATCTGTCTCACTGGCGCCTTGATGCTCAATATTCAACACTCTTACCGCTTGCAATAATTTATTAGCGACAACTAGACCACCTTCTAAGTCGGTATCTGGTAACACCATGGCAAACTCTTCACCGCCATAGCGGCCAACGAAATCAGTTTCTCTGCGTCGCACGGACTGTAGAGCCTTCGCTACACGCTTTAAACAGTCGTCTCCCTGCATGTGACCATACAAATCATTGTACGGTTTAAAGTCGTCGATATCGATCATCATCAAGGTCATAGAGTGGCCAAAACGGAGCGTTGAGGCATAGTGCTGGAGTAACATAGTATCCAATTGACGACGATTGGCCACGCCAGTCAAACCGTCTACGCTGGATAAAATTTCCAGTTGTTTACGGTAATACACCAGTTCCATATGATTGCGCACGCGGGCGCGCAAGATGGTTAAATTGACTGGTTTGGTGATGTAATCTACCGCACCAAGCAGCAGACCTCGGGCTTCATCGTCGCTACTGTCTGATGCTGTAACGAATATCACCGGAATATGCGCTGTTAACGGGTTTGACTTTAACTCGGTGCAAGCATCGTAACCATGCATATCAGGCATATCTAAATCTAATAGAATTAAATCTACTGAGCCTACTTGCGCAAAGGCTAGCGCCTCCTTGGCGTTATCAAACATAACCACTTGGTACTGAAACTCAAATAAGGCATTCATGGCCTGTAAGTTACTTCGGTAATCATCTACTACCATTAGAGTTTGCTTGCGCAGTTCACTGTTTGCCACCGAAGTACCTGCTGTTAATAGTTGCGTTTGTGACTCGAATTCTCGGTTAGGGCGTAACTCAGAGACGCTCATGGTTTTTTCCCCACTTTTTATAGTTATGCTTTTGCGTAAAAATCGATTGATATAAGCAGCTTAGGTGCCAAGTTATAGATTGCTAGATAACTTATTGATATATCGTTTATTTTTAATTTACGTTAGCGTAATTTTTTTTACATCCCCATATACAGGAATAGGTAACAGTGGCCAGTCTTTTTGTAGTATTTACACTGTATTCACGTACTGGGAATATTTGTCCGTGATTATATTATTCGTTTTTAATCAAAATTCCGTAATAAAAATTTCTTTTTGCTTGAGCCGTTTTTTGCTAAGTTAAACAAAAAAGAGAGAGATTACATGTTAGAGCGTCGTTCGTTAATTAAAGCGTTTATTTCTTCAACCTTAGCGGCGGCATTGTTGCCTGCTGTATTGGTTAATGCCAATGCGTCTACGAAGTCTGCCGCAACGGTCAACCCTCGGGGGGTATATAAACCTAACCGTTTGCAGGCCGGGCAAACCATAGGCTTGATTGCGCCGAGCAGCAACACTTGGGAAGATCAGGAAATCTACTTCGCTATGGACATCATTCGTTCTTTTGGTTTCAAAGTAAAAACCGCAGAACACCTGTTCGAGCGAACTGCCTATTTAGCCGGTAGCGATCAAGATAGAGCGAGTGACTTAAACGCCATGTTCGGTGATAACAGTGTCGATGCTATTTTCTGTTTGCGCGGTGGTTATGGTTCGCCACGCATTCTACCCTATCTTGATTATGAGCTTATCCGTAAAAATCCTAAGGTTTTCTTAGGTTACAGTGATGTCACCGCTCTGTTAAATGCGATTTATGCCCGTAGCCAAATTATGACTTTTCATGGACCTATTGCCAAACAAAGTTTTACCGATTACACCTTAACACAGTTTAAAAGTGTGTTGTTTGATCCCGTGTCGCATATGGTGTTAGCTGCACCACCTCCTTTTGAAATCGTTGAAGGGCAGGCTGAGTTGGCCAATCGCTTAACCACTGTGAGCAAGGGAAAAACTTCAGGAGTATTGATTGGCGGTAACTTATCGCTGATGGTGAAACTGGTAGGTAGCCCATATGAGCCTGATTACACTGATAAAATCCTGTTTCTAGAGGATGTGGAAGAAGCACCTTATAGAATTGATGGCATGCTGACGCATCTTAAATTGGCCGGTCGTTTAGATAAAATAGCAGGGCTAGTTTTTGGCAAATGTACGGATTGTGAAGTAGGCAGCGGCCCATCGTTTAGCATAGAACACGTGTTGAACGATCGTTTGGGTGATTTAGGTGTGCCAGTATTAAGCGGTGTGATGATCGGGCATATTGAAGATATGGCAACCGTGCCCATTGGTGCGATGGCGACGCTTGACGCCACCAATCAAAAACTGACGTTAGATGAACCCGCGGTAGTATAACCACCGCGGTTTAATCTTTGTTATTACGCGTTACGTTGGCGTTTGGCCCTCGTGCTTACCATTCCAGTTGCGCATAGCGTATCCATAAAATGCGTAAAAACCGATGATTAAGTAGCCAGGTAGCAATATCCAATAAGCTTGCTGGTTGCTACTTGATTGCGCAAGGTGACCGTATATCAGTGGCATTAACGCCCCCCCAGCAATACCCATAATAAGGATTGCAGAGCCCTTGGCTGTAAAACGTCCCAGTTCTGCTAACGCCAATGGCCACAGAGTAGGCCAAACCATTGCATTGGCTAAGCCTAGTAAAGCAATCAGTGCCACACTATTTGGTAACGTCGCTATGCCCGTCCAGCCCCATAATAGTTGTGAAATTTGGCTTTGCTCGTTGGATGAAATCAGCAACGCGATTGAGATAACAAAACCTATTGTTGCACTTAATCGTAGCGCTGTAGACTGAGAAACAAATCGCGGAATACAGACCAAGCCCAGTATATAACCGACTACCATAAAGGCCATAGTATAAGAAGTTAATGTGGTGGCATTAGCCACACCAATGCTGGCGCCATATAAGCCAATAGTATCTCCGGCGATAACCTCGACACCCACATAAAAAAACAAAGCTATTGCCCCCAGTACTAGTTGAGGGAATTGCCAGATTGTACTTTTACCTATGTATCCTTGATTCGCTTCCCCTGCATAAGCCTCGTTATTTTCAGTGGATGCTACTAAGGCTAAATCGGGTAGGCTGAAACGTGATAGTCCGCTAGCTAAGATTAGTAAAGCAATCGCCATACCCACATAAGGTGTGATCAACTGATGAGCCATACTTTCAATTTGTAGTTGCTGCTGTTGCGCGGGCATTTCGTTAATCAATGTGAGATTAATATCGCTAAATCCGCCTAATACCCAAGCAGTAAACAATACGGGCGCGAGTATTCCTGCCCCTTTATTGAGTAGTCCCATTATCGCAATTCTTGCCGCTGCACTGCTGGTTGGTCCTACATTGACAACGTAAGGATTAGCTGCGGTTTGCAGTATTGTTAAGCCGCTACCAATAACAAACTGGGCCAATAAAAATATCCAAAATTCTTGTAATAACGCTGCAGGAATAAACCCTAATAAGCCAAGAGCGATGATGCTTAGCCCTAATACCATAGAATACTGATAACCGACTTTTTCTAAGATCATCGCCATGGGAAGCGCCATCACTACGTAAGCAAAGTAAAAGCACGAAGCAATCATCAAAGCTTGCGGATCACTCAGTTGGCATACGACTTGTAAAAAGGGGATAAGCGCACCGTTAAGCCAAGTGACAAAGCCGAATATAAAAAACAGTAACGCGATAATGCACATAGGCATAAAGCTCGAGCGCGGTGCAGATGTAGCGTGTGTCATAGGGTTGTCCCTTACGTTATTATTATTGATTGTCCTGACTGCCAAAGCGCCGTGATATTTAAATCGTCGTCGAGCAATACCAAGTCAGCTTGTTGGCCCACAGCAATATCACCGTGACTGGCCCGTAAGCCCAAATAATTTGCAGGCGTTGTGCTGGCCATTGCGATGGCATCTTCAAGGGGCAGCTTTAAGTCGTTTACCGCATGCTTTACCGCACTTAACATGTCTAAGTGAGAGCCCGCTAAAGTGCCATTATCCGTTGTTAACTTGTTACCTATCCGGGTGATTTTCTGCTCGCCAAACATAAAACTATCATCATCTGTGCCGATTAAGCCCATGGCGTCGGTGACCAGCATTATTTTATCGATACCTTTGATTTTTATTGCTATTTCACTGCAAATGGGGTCAATGTGATAATGATCTAGAATGAGTCCTGCATAGGTTTTAGGTGTATTAAGTGCTACGCCTACCATACCCGGTGCACGAGATTGCATTGCCGACATGGCATTAAATAAATGGGTGAAACCGTCAGCACCGGCTTCAATGGCCTTTAGTACCGTATCTGCGTCGGCATTAGAGTGTCCTAAACACACTTTTATGCCGTTTTCAGACATTAGCGTAATGATATCAGGAGCAACATTTTCTGGGGCGACAGTGACAATGACTTTACCCAAATCTTTGCGCAGATAAAGCGCGAGCTCATCGTCGCTCAGGGGACGAATAAAAGAAGCGTCGTGCACGCCTTTTTTAGGTTTACTCAAGTGCGGCCCTTCAAAATGAACACCTAAAATACCGGCTGTATTTTGACTAACTGCATCGGCAATCGCTTGGGCAGCTTGGCGCATTACGGGTAATTCGTCGGTTATTAAAGTAGGCATCAATCCTGTGCTACCAAAACGTAGGTGAGCTTGACTCATCTGTGTCAATGCAGCCACACTGGGCTGTTGGTTAAACAATACACCGCCGCCGCCATTAACCTGCACATCTATAAAGCCCGGCACGAATGAACCCTTGTAAAGAGGCAGATGGGCATCATTTTCAATGGTCGGTCGGATGCTGATGATTTTATCGTGTTCGATAGTCAGGGTTTGTTTATTTAACCAAACATTTGATGAGAGTAAGCGCTCACATTTTAATTGCATTTTAATGGGTCTCGGTTACTTTTTTGAGGCCTTGTGGGCGGTCTGGATCTCGTCCGTAGGCTTGGGCAATACGCTCAACATCTACGTAGAAACGTAGTACGACCAATAAAGGTAAGCAGCGAGGATGCACTGTGAGTTCAGGATGCGAAAGCGATACCACACGTCCACCTTGTTGGGCGAAAGTTTGTATTTGACTACTATGCACTGGGGAAGATTCATCTTCAACTTGAACATCAATTACTTGGATGTGATTGGCGAGCATAGCAGAAGGACCATGCATAAACTCCGCGCTACTAAAAGCTTCACAGTGAATGGCGAGCACTTCTTTGAGCTTCAAGGCCATTTCACGACTAATAGCATAACCAAAACCACGCCCAAGCATGACACAGTGCTGCACATTGCGCAGAGTGTCAGGTGTTAGCTGTGCAGGTTCAGCTAACACTTGGTTAAGTGCCTCTGGTAACGAATTCAAAGTGCTAAGCAACGCGCTGTTGTTATTCCAATAAGCAGTTAACTGCAGTAGTGCACTTAAACTGGCTAAGTAACTTTTAGTGGCAGCAACGGACTGTTCTAATCCCGCGTGCATGGGCAACACCCAGTCTGCTGCTTGCGCAAGAGGAGATTGCTGGTCATTCACTAACGCCACACACATTGCACCGCTGGCCCGGGCTGATTTAACTTGATTGACGATATCTGGGCTACGACCTGACTGTGAAATAGCGATAACGAGAGCATCCTTGTAATCCACGGACTTGTGATAGATACCAAACACCGAAGGAGAAGATGCCATGACAGGTATGCCTAGTTCAATTTCTAGCAGATATTTGCCAAATACCCCTGCATGATCAGAAGAGCCCCGTCCTATCATCAAAACGTAACGAGGTTTTCTAGCTTTTATTTCAGTGACCAATTGCTGACACAACTGAGCATTGTTGATGAGTTGTTGACGGATCACTGTGGGTGTTTGGGCGGTCTCTTGTGCCATGAAGCTATTCAATGTAATTCCCGTGTGTTGATTATTTGTGCGATGAGACCAGAATAATAAATTATTCTGTAATTTTCTATATTTTATAATAGTTATTTACAAATACCCCTCAACTGGTTACTGTTTGACTACTGCAAACTAACCTTAATGTTTATGATCACAACCGCCTTTCCATACGTCAGTGTGTTGCTCTTTATTGCAGGTTCATTAGCGCTTGTTGAAGAGAAAACTCGCTGGAAATTATTCAATTATCTGCCGGCGATTGTACTGCTGTACTTTACCGTTATGTTGTTGTCTACATTAGGGTTGTGGAGTAAAACAAGCGAGATCAATCAAGCTTATTCGTCGTTAAAAGGAAATATCCTGCCAGCGATGATTTTTTTGATGTTACTGGATGCCGATTTGCGCCAAATCAAGCGTTTAGGGAGCAAGATGCTATTGGCCTTTTTTGCTGCTGCGCTCAGTATTGGGTTTGCATTCATTATTGGTTTTGCCTTATTCAAAGGCTTTTTGGCACCAGATGCATGGAAAACGTTAGCTGCGTTAAGTGGCAGTTGGATGGGAGGGACTGGCAATATGGCCGCAGTGCAGGCGGCATTGAACGTACCAGACTCAAGCATGGGCTATACCCTATTAATTGACTCAATCGACTACGCCATGTGGGTTATGTTTTTATTGGCCTTAGTTCCGCTAGCGGGTCGTTTCAATAAGTGGACTAAAGCAGACGGTAAAGCATTGGAAGAAGTCAGTGCTAATTTAGCCAACAAGCAAGAGCAATATAGTGGTAACAAGACCACTTCGATGCTGATTTTATTATCTGGCGCCATGTTGGTATCCATCGCGTGTCAAAACCTTGCTGACATATTGCCGGTCAGTGAGTTTTTCACGAAAACGGCTTGGACTGTCATGTTGGTCACCATTTTAGGGGTGATTTGTGCGGTGACGCCTATTAGTAAAATGTGGGGCGGTAAAGAACTGTCTTCATTGATGCTGTACCTGATCATTGGACTGATTGCCTCTCGAGCAAATTTCAACGAGCTCACTCAAGCGCCAATTTATATCGTGTTAGGTTTGTTTATTTTGCTCATTCACGGCGTCTTGATGTTGCTGGTGGCGAAGGTGTTCAAACTGGATCTTTTCACCTGCGGCATTGCGTCTTTAGCCAACATCGGTGGAGTCGCATCGGCACCCATCTTGGCAGCAGCTTATTCTCGTGCATTGATACCCGTGGGTGTCTTAATGGCATTACTGGGTTATATCGTAGGAACCGGCGGCGGTTTACTTGTCGGGCGAGTATTAGCATGGCTAAGCGCTGCGTAAACGAAGGCGTAAACGGAGAACATTATGAAAAATTTAATACCAATGACGTTGTTAATGATCAGCGCGTTGAGCATAACGATATCGCCTGTCAGGGCTGAGCAACAAAAGTGGGGGTCAGACGTCATGCGTGTTTCGCAGACTCAATTACAGGCTGAGCATTGGCTGGAAAAGCTGCAGGGCTCTGAGCAAGTTCTGATGACTGGCGTTCAAATTTCGTCGCATAATCGTGCGATGGTTGAGCATAACCGTTTTATAAGCGACCCTTTGTTAACCCATGAGGTACTCAGTGACAAACAGCTCAATGGTAAAATTCATTTAATCAGTAAGGTTCCCACAAGCGCACGATATTATATTGATGGCCGAAAATTAACGCCGAACGATTACGCAACATATCAAGACAATATGCAATTTACGCCCACAGAGCAGGGGCATAAAGTCGAGTACGGCCTTATCGTCAAACGGGCCGCTATGCGCACTTTTCCTACTGATGATCGCGTGCTCAATTCAGGTATGGACGCAGACCTAGACCGATTTCAAGAAAGTGCGCTATTTCCAGGTGATGCAGTCGCAATTTTAACCCGAAGCCAAGACAGCCAATGGGCATTGGTGCAAGGGTTTAATTACCTAGCCTGGACACGCGTTGAGAACGTTGCCCTAGCCAGCAAGGAACAAGTACAGACATTTACTAAAGCGGCAGATTTTATCGTGGTAACAGGGGCTAAAGTATTCACGCAATATGTACCTGAGCAAGCTGCCGTATCTGAACAGCAATTAGACATGAGTGTACGCCTGCCATTAGTGACACAAAATGAAGTGCCGAACGCGTTGTATGGGCAAAATCCATACGCTAACTACGTGGTTTGGTTGCCTACCCGTACTACACAGGGACAATTAAGTTTACAAAAAGCCTTAATTGGCCGTAGTCAGGACGTCCATTTAGGCTATTTGCCTTTCACCAAAGCCAACGTGATAACGCAGGGATTCAAATTCTTAGGGGAACGTTATGGCTGGGGACATGATTTTAATGGCCGTGACTGCACGGGATTTGTGGGAGAAATATATCGCTCGTTCGGCATACTTATGCCACGCAATTCCGGTGATCAGGGTGGCACGGCTTACGGGATTGATCATCACTTTACCAAAACTACAGCATTGGCAGATAAACTCGCCGCCATCGAGCAACTAGAGGTAGGCGACCTGCTGTATATTCCTGGCCACGTTATGCTGTATTTAGGTGAAGAGAATGGGCAACCATTTGTTATTCATGATGTAAAAGGGTTGGCTTACTTCGACGATAAGAACAGGCTTTATAAAGGAACATTAAACGGGGTTTCTGTTACGCCATTATTGCCCCTCAGATTATCAGTGAAAAACAGCTATGTTGACCGTCTATATAACATTAAGCGGATACGGTAGTTGTCCATGAGCGCACAATATTCAGGCTTTGATTGGTTGGTGTTTGCCGCATATGGGTTGCTATTGCTGGGGTCTGGTTGGTTTTTCAATCGTCGCTCGGCGAACAGTCAAGATTATTTCCGTGGTGGCAATACCATGCCCGTGTGGGCGGTTGCTATATCAGTGTTGGCTACCTCGCAATCCGCGGCGACATTTCTAGGTGGACCCGATCAAGGCTATCGGGGCGATTTATCCTACCTAGCCACTAATTTGGGGGCCTTTGTAGCGGCTTTCTTTGTCGCGGCATTTTTGATCCCTAAGTTCTATCAATACAATGTGTATACCGTCTATGAGTTGCTTGAGGTACGTTTTGGGCCGAAGGCTAAAAAACAAGCCGGCTTGATGTACTTATGTGGTCGAGTGTTCGCTAGCGGTGCTCGTTTATATATGGCTGCTATCGCGGTTTCGATGATTTTATTTGCTGATATTCAAGCTTCCCATGTGATCACCGCAACGTGTATTTTAACCATTGCTGGTCTGCTATATACCGTTTATGGAGGCATTAAAACGGTGATTTATAGTGACGTGATCCAATGCGGAGTATATGTGAGTGCAGCGGTGGCGGTTATTTACTGCTTAGTCACCGCGATACCAAGTGATCTATCTGCTGTTATAAATGTGTTGAATAATCCAGGGGCGGGGGAAGCATCGAAGTTAGCATTATTCAAATTCGACTGGGATTTCAGCCCCAGTGGCGTTTTTAACATATGGTCGGTATTTACAGGATTTGTGTTGTTGAATATTGCCGCCTTTGGTTTAGATCAAGATATGACGCAGCGAGTATTGACGTGTAAAAATGCCAAAGAAGGCAGTAAAGCTATGCTTTATTCCATTGTCATGGTCATTCCCATTATGCTGCTATTTATTGTCATTGGCTTGTTATTGTATATTTATTATCAGCGTCCAGACCTAATGCACAGTGGCGTCACAGGCGAGGTTTTACCTACATTTGAAGGTGAGCCCGTGACTATCTTTATGTACTACGTACTGAATCATATTCCCTCCGGTGTAAGGGCACTAGTAACTGTTGGCATAGTGGCTGCAGCGTTATCAACACTTAATTCCGGGCTGAATTCTATGGCTTCGGTATTGGTACAAGATATTTACGCTCCGTGGCAGAAAAGTAAGGGTAAAAGCCACAGCGATATGCATTATGTGGGAGCTGGTCGAGTCGCTATGGGCTTAGTGGCAGTATCGTTAGGCGCCATGGCTTGTTTGTGTTTTTACTGGCAACAGTACACAGACACGCCATTATTACAGTTTGCATTAGGGGTAATGGTGTTCTCATATAGTGGCTTGTTAGGCGTTTATTTCACCGCAATATTTACTAAGCGGGGTAGCCCTGCCACGGTACTAGCAGCGCTAATATGTGGCTTTATGACTACGCTATTATTTCAACCATATGTTATGACACTGTATTTACCACAAGAATGGATTGTGCACATCGGATTCACGTGGCAATTGTGCATTGCTACTTTGATTGCGACCTTAGTGTGTTTATCGGCGAAGGGCGGCGACAACCTGACTTTTCAAGGACAGAAAATATGAACAACACAGTTGAATATATTCTTGGCTTAGACGGAGGCGGAACCAAAACCGTGGCTCGTCTTGTCAATTTAAGTTCCTCTATGCAGTGGCAAGTGAGCGTGGGCCCATCGTCTCTGAGTAATGATTATTCATTAGCGCTAGCCAGTATTACCAATGCCTGTGAACAATTATTAGACCAAGCTGGATGTAAGACGCAGCACGTTTCGGCAGTTTTTGGTCTTGCAGGAGCAGGTGACAGACAACTGGTGGCAAAGTTAGAACAAGATTTGCCCTTTGACTTTGCTTATCTAGAGGTGGTGTCTGATGCTAAAACATCATTGTACGGTGCCAATGCGGGTCAACCCGTTGCTGTTGTTGCTTTAGGCACCGGATCAGTTGGTATGCGTATGGACCTTGATGGCACCGAAAAGATGATAGGTGGATGGGGATTTTGCATTGGAGATGAAGGTGGCGGTGCCAAACTAGGTTACCTAGCGGTGCAAAAATTATTATTAGAAATGGATATTAATGGCGTGGCAAAAAGCACCCTGAGTTTGTACGTAGCCAGTCAAATTGGCTACAGCCGTCAATCTATTTTACAGTGGTTAGCGATGGCTAAACCTGCAGATTATGCAAAGCTTGCTCCGCATATATTTACCTTAAAAGATGACTGCATTGTGGCGTTAGAAGTGTTGACCGCTCACGCCAACATGATCGAAAAATTGATTAAACGAACCTGTGGTGCAAGTAACTTACCCTTGGTCTTGATGGGCGGGTTAGCTGAACCGAGTAATGAATTACTCAGTACGACTTATCGTAATTTAATTATGCCAACTAAGGGTAATTCCCTAGATGGCGCTTGTTTGTTGGCGAAACAATTGTTTTCGCCTTCAGCGACTAACTAAGCGTAAGTAAAACCTTATGACTCAAGCAAATTTACTCAGTGAATTGAACACGATCGCCTCAGAGGGGCGTAACCAGGACACGCTTAATATCGATACCTTATCGACACTGGCGATTTTAGAAAAAATTAATCTTGAAGACTATAAAGTTGCCGCAGCGGTTAATGCTGTGTTGCCTAATATCGCGCTTGGAGTCGATGCGATAGTTGAAAGCTTTACGCACAATGGACGCTTAATTTATATGGGCGCCGGTACCAGCGGGCGTTTAGGTATTCTGGATGCAGTTGAATGTATGCCGACCTTTAGCGTGCCACAGGGCATGGTAATCGGCCTTATTGCCGGTGGTGAAAAAGCGGTGACACATGCAGTTGAGGGTGCTGAAGATAATCGTGAAATGGCGGTTGATGATTTGAAGGCGATAGGGTTAAATTCAAAAGACGTGTTAGTGGGTATTGCAGCTAGTGGCCGCACACCCTACGTAGCTGCCGGACTTGAATATGCCAAGCAGTGCGGGGCAAAGACTATCGCCCTTAACTGCAGTGCCAAATCGTTAATTGGTCAGATAGCTGATATTGATATTTGCGCCCAGGTAGGCCCTGAAGTACTGACTGGCTCTACCCGCTTGAAATCAGGTACCGCCCAGAAGCTTATTCTTAATATGTTAAGTACGGCCAGTATGATCCGTATTGGTAAAACTTATCAAAATTTAATGGTTGACGTAAAAGCTAGCAATCAAAAGCTGTATGCCAGAGCGATACGTATTGTGATGCAGGCCACTGATTGCGATGAGCAAACCGCATCAGAAGCGCTGGTTCAAGCCAATAAAGAAGTAAAGGTTGCGATTTTGATGATCCTCACCAGTAGCAGCGTAGATCAGGCCCGTGAGAAGTTGGCCCAGCATAATGGCTATTTACGCCATGCTGTGTCTACAGACAAATGATGAGGATATTACTTTTTATTGCGTTCGGGTTATTGTTAAGTGCGTGTGCCAGCCAGTCCAATAAAGCGGTCATTGTTAGTGCTGGTATTAAAGTTGCTGCCGAGCGCCCTGACGCTTACTTAGCTCAGTTAAAAGGTCAGCGCGTAGGGTTACTGGTTAATCAAACATCCATGGTCGGTCAGGCGCACCTAGTGGACTATTTGTTAAAGAGCAACATAAACGTAGCGCGCATATTTGCCCCTGAGCATGGCTTTCGCGGTGATCATGATGCAGGAGCCCACGTAAACAGTGAGATTGATGCTAAAACAGGGATCCCAATTACCTCTATTTACGGAAAATTTAAAAAACCTCCAATTGAAATGCTGAAACAGCTTGATGTGGTGGTATTTGATATTCAGGACGTAGGTGTGCGTTTTTACACCTACATTAGCTCGATGCATTACATGATGGAAGCAGCCGCAGAGGCAGGTATACGTTTTATGGTATTGGATCGTCCAAATCCAAACGGTCGCTTTACCGATGGGCCGATCCTTGAACCTGAGTTTCGTTCATTTGTTGGCATGCACCCTATCCCTGTCTTGCACGGTATGACGGTGGCTGAACTGGCTCTTATGATCAAAGGTGAAAAGTGGATAAATCAAGCGCAGAGCCTTGATTTAGTGACCATACCTGTGGCCAATTATACGCGAGATATGCCCTATTCATTGCCTGTTGCCCCGAGCCCTAATTTACCTAATGATCAGGCGATAGGTTTGTACCCCAGCTTGTGCTTTTTTGAAGCGACGCCCATTAGTGTGGGCCGAGGGACCGACTTTCCTTTTCAAGTATTTGCTTTCAATGATATTGCGCTAGGGCCATTTGGATTTAGCCCTGAATCTCGCCCCGGCAGTGCATTGCACCCTAAGCTCGAAGGTAAAATACTCCATGGCGTAGATTTACGTGAAAGTCCACAAAGAGGGTTAGATGTAAACTGGCTCATTACGGCCCAAGCGCAATTTGCCAAGCGTGGCATGAAGCTGTTTGACCGAGCAGATTTTATGGACAAACTGGCAGGCACTGATCGTATGCGCAAAGCAATTGAAGCAGGTCAAAGCGCAGAGCAAATAAAGCAAAGTTGGCAGGCTGGACTGATGAAGTTTAAAGCCCAACGTCGGCCTTATTTGCTCTATAAATAAACGCCCAATATTGTTAGTTAGAGGCTCGCAAAGTCCTAACGACTATCGCTGAGCGTTCATTCTAGCCTTATACACACAGCTTGGTGTCGATAATGATTTTCATGACTTGTATATCGGTAATCGTCTTAGGTCAAACCTGACGGGGATCCGCTGACATTATGACCATGTCAGCACGCTTATTTACCGCAAGTGTGCTTTGTCTATCCATTGCTATCTGATTTCCTATGATAAACAAAACCACGTCAATTATTGCTTAACTCATCACGTGTGACGTTGATCAAAGCGTAAGATGCCCTATATCAGGGGGTATCGAAAGTCCAATTATGTGCAAACAAAGGTAAAGTTATCAGACAACTACTCTGCTGTGTGGTTAAATACGGCGATTTCACCTGTGTAGCAGGTAAAACTTATTCTGTTAAAACCCAATACCGAGGACGTCATGGCATCACCCAAATTTCACAATACTTTTAGGCAGTATCACCGCTGGTTGGGGTTTTTCCTCGCGGGCATTATGTCGGTTTACGCGGTGAGCGGTATTTTGCTGATCTTTCGCAGTACTGACTTTATGAAATTCGAGTACACCACGCAGCACACATTAGCTGCTCAGCTTGATCCTCAGGCATTGGAGAAAGCGTTGCATGTCAAAGGGTTTAAAGTCACCGGCGAAGATGCCAGCGAAGTACGCTTTAATTATGGTGTTTATAATAAAGATACCGGTGAAGCAGTGGTAACCAAAGATGATTATCCATTGGTGCTGGGGAAATTAGTCAATTTACACAAAGCCACAACCAACAGCCCTTTATTTATCTTAAATATTACCTTTGGCATCGTGCTGTTGTTTTTTGTGGTATCTGCATTTTTGATGTTTATGCCCAAGGCCAAAGTGTTCAAAAATAGTATTAAAATCGCTGGGATAGGTTTTATATTTGCGTTGTTGGTGGTGGTATTTGGTTCATAGCGCTTAGTGGGGCCGTGAGATGAATTACAGCAATGAAAAAGGCCTCAATTGAGGCCTTTTTAATGTGCTATTTTCTACTGAGATAAAGGGCGATTACATCGCGTATGAAAGCGTTATATAGCCAAAGCGGCCAATGTTTTCATAAGCACCAGTCTTCTCGCCTGTTCCGGTTGTTCCGTAAGGAAGTTCACGGTTGAACACGTTATCTACGCCGACTGTTAGTGATAAACCATTTTCAAATGCATAGCCCACAGTGACGTCAGAAACTGCGTATGAACCATATTCCATCAAGGTGCTACGGTTAGGGTTAACCGCAAGCTCTTGGTTATCAAAGATGCTTACACGCTCTAAATAACGAGTTTTGATACCGGCTTGCCATGCATCAACCATATAGTTCACGCTTACCATACCTTGCCACTCTGATTCGCCTGCAGTACCTGCATATTCAACATAGTCAGAGGTATCTTCTTGGAACGGATATTCTTTACGCTCAATAAGGTAAGTACCGATTAAGTTAGTTTTGAATGACCCGCCAAACGCATCAAAGTCATAACCAAGTTCGAAATCCACACCCGCAGCATCTTGACCTGAAAGGTTAAGGGCAAAGCTTCTGATTTGTGAAATTTCACCGCTTGCATCACGGGAGATAAGCGAGCAGTAATCATTGCTCACACCGCTAGTGTTATCGACACAACGATCAAGAATGGTTTGAGAGTCCACTGAAGAAATGGCGTTGGTCAGCTCAATTTTCCAGTAATCTACTGTGGCAACAAAGCCTTCAAGGTAAGACGGCTGATAAACCACGCCCACAGTCGTACTTTTTGATTCTTCAGCGCGAAGGTTAATGTTTCCGCCTTGCTCGCCTTCAATAGTTGCTTGATCGTAATCTGAATCAAATTCAGTTGGCACACCTAAAGCGGCGCAGTTCGTGGTACGTGTCGATGCGTCAGCCAGTTGACCTAACTCAGAGGTTTTGCAAGGATCGTCGATGCTGAAAAACGTCTGGCTTGCTTCACCGAACAATTCGCTGATGTTAGGTGCGCGCAGGGCTGATGAGTGGGTAGAACGAATACGTAAGTCATCATACACTTGCCAATCTAGGCCTAACTTCCAGCTTTTTGCATTGCCGATAGTGCTGTAATCTGCAATACGTAGTGCGGTTTCAAAATTCAGATCTTGAATGCCTGGCAGGTCAGCCAACAAGGGGACTGAGAACTCTACATAGGCTTCTTTAACATCGAAATCACCCTTGTCTTCGCCTAACACGTTGAAGAAAGTTCCTTCGGCGTTGTCTGGCTCTTCAATTTCACTTTCTTCTTTGCGGTATTCAATACCTGCAGCAAAACCCACATAACCTGCTGGTAATTCATAAATACCAGAGTTGTTTACTGAGCCGCCTACAACCGTTTGAGTGATGGTGCTGTTACCAACAGAGGTGGTGTTAACGTAGTTACGAGCGGCTTCGCTTGGCGCGCCTTCACCTAATAAGTTCAATGGTACACAACCTGCTGCTTGAGCTGCCGTGTCACGACACACAATTGAACCGTCATCAGCTGCAACAGCATCTACTGCGTTATAAAAGTTAGCCAGTACTAGGTTGTTCTTGTTTGCACGCGCAAGCTTGGTTTCACCGCGAGTAATGTAAGTTTCAAAACCCCAATCATCGTTGATATAACCTTCAAGGCCGGCAACAAATGCTGTGGTTTCACGCTCATCATCTTCTGTACGCCGGCCAACATCGGTCAACATACGGTCGATAGTAATTTTAGTAAGATTATTTGCACCCATTAGAGCGCGTAAATCCTCGCCAGCGTAAGGGTTATCGTTTTGGATAGTGATCGCATCTGCGTCGCTTTCAAAGAAGAAAAATGCAGGCTGAGCAATATTAGTAGAGCGCGTTCGAGCGTACTTGCCTTCCACATAACCACGAATGTTGTCGGTTAGGTCGTAGCTCAACTTAAGATTATAGTTAGTACGGTCAAACTCAGGTTGAAGCTCGGTGAACTGATTCAAGTTGATAAAATCACAATCCTCACAGGCAATACCATCTACGTTATCGCCACGGTATACATCACGTACTGAGCCGTTCGGGTTAAATGAGTAGTAATCATCCCCTATCGCAAAGGTACCTGCGTTGCTGAGTGCGTAAATACCCGCATTTGGGGTATAGATATCATCTGGGAACGCTAAAGAATCTTTATTTTCATCAGTTTGCGCGTTGTTTGTTAAATTACGGTATGAAGTGGACGTCCACGGGTTATCAAGGGCGTTCAGGCTTTCTTGGCTGCTGTGCTCAACCGAGAAGGCGATGTTACCGCGATCATCGTTGAAGTTAGTGCCGTAAGAGAATGAATACTTATCGTTGCTGTAATCATGGTTATCGGCATAGCCTTTAGTGGCGCTGACTTGCAGGCCTTCAATTTTGTCTTTAAGAATAAAGTTAACCACACCGGTTACTGCGTCAGCACCGTAAACAGCTGATGCGCCGCCAGTGATGATTTCAACGCGTTCGATCCAGCTGGTAGGAATGGTGTTGGTATCTACCGAAGAGGTGCCAGCACTGCTTGCGACGTGGCGCTTGCCATTAACCAATACTAGGGTTCGTTCAGTGCCCATTCCGCGTAAATCAAGAAGGCTCAAACCCGCCGTACCAATGAACTGGCCAGAGTTTGATAAAGAGTAAGTGCTCGCTAATGCGGGCAATTCGTTCAACGCTTCACCGATATTCATGGCACCAGTATTAAGTAAACTTTCGCCACTAAGCACTGTCACAGGTGAGGGGGCAATGGCGCCTTCACGTAGAATGCGAGAACCTGTAATCTGAATTTTTTCTACAGTGTCTGCGTTTTGCGAATTCTCGCTTTGTTGAGCTAAAGCACTGTTGGTCATAGCAATGGTGCTACCTAACAACGCAACCTTAACGGCGTGAGTGATTTTGTTCATAAGTGTCCCTGAAGAGGTATCTATTAGAAAATAAGGAATCTATCTGCTATAAGTGCAGATTGCAGCGGATTGTATTGGTGAAAAGGTGATATTTCAAACAAATATAGCGTAAACATTTTGTTAAATAGTGTTAATAACTTTTGAATTGGTTGTAGATTGCCCGTTTATTGTTTGCAATATGTACAAATGGAGTGACTTTTGAACGCATTATACTGACGCGAGTAGCGGTAGATGAGAAATATGTTTAGTTACATCAGTTAGTTATACTAAGCAAGCGAGGGGCAAGGCTAAGAATTGACTAATTGAGGCGAATAAGCGGCGAAAATACACGTTTTGCGCCGATTTTATTCAGAAGATTGCCGAAAATCACTGACAACTGAGTTAGTTTTTTCCAATAATTGCCTGCCTTGCCGTGATGACTGGGTAATCGCGATAAATAGTATGTCGATAATAAATTCTTGGGCAGTACGGGCTAAAATTGACGATAAGCGTGCCGATTCTTCTTCAGCCACTGAATACAGTTTAATGTCAGCCAAATCTGATACCGGGGTTGGACCATAGCGCGTCACAGTAATGACTTTGCATTTATTCTGTTTAGCCTGCTTAACCACATTCACAATTTCTCGGGTGCTACCGGATTCACTAATGGCAAACACTAAATCTTGTTCTGATAATGTGGCCGCGAAAGCCAGTTGAGCATGCATATCAGGTTCTTCAATGGCTAGCATGCCCAGTTTTTGTAGCTTGTATGAAAAGTCTTTACCTACCAACGCTGAACCGCCTAAGCCGCAAATAAGAATGCGTTTAGCCGATTTAAGCAGCTCTACCGCTTGATGAAAGGCGGCTTCTTCATTTAGATTTTTAGTTTCGTTTAATACCGCCACTTTACTGCTTAATAGTTTTTCAGATACTTGGCGAAAGCTGTCATTTAAGGTGATTTTACCGTGTAAGTTAGCGTCGCCTGTACTGGCATTTAAGGCATCAATGACCCCGAGTTTAAAGGCAGGATAACCTTTATACCCTAGCTTTTGCGAAAATTTTACTACGCTTGATTGACTTACGCCGACCACATTGGCCAGTTCTTGGGAGGAGAGATCACGTACCGCATTGGACGAGCTAAGCACGAATTTAGCGAGCTTAAGTTCGCTGTTAGAAAGGGTATCTTTAATGGCTTTTATTTTTGTGAAAGTAGACATTAAGCAACTCTGAGTAATAATTTATTATTTAGTTTACCGTAATTTTAGTAACTTACGTACAAAACCTAACAAAAAGGAAGAGCAATAAGGTTACCGTTAAAGCAAATAATGTTCAATTTAAGGAACATAAATTATTCATACGCTTTTTGCGGTAATTAATATAATAATTATCTTGGAAAAACCGACTATTCTGACATGTCTTCAGGACAGTTTAGGTCGCTTTGCAACCTAAAATCGATCGCTGACTACCGTTCCATCAAACTTAGCACATTGTTGTACGCGTTGTTTTTGTACCTCGGACAATGAATCAATGTCAAAATAGGCATATTCGCTGTGCTCGTCGCTCAAGGTGATTTTATGCTCAATTAATCGCACCTTAAAAATACAAGCCTGTGAATTAAAGGCACTGTGATAATACACTCCGGACAAATATTCGATGCTCACACTGACGCCTAATTCTTCCAAGCATTCCCGCAACAAAGCCTGATGAATGGTTTCCCCTGGCTCTAATGCACCACCGGGCAAACCCCAAGAGCAGTCTCCATAGGTCGCTTTTAGCAACAATATTTGTCCGGCGTCATTAAAAATAACGCCGTGACTGCTAATGCGAAAGGTATCGTTAAATGCCATACCCACCCCCTGTTACTCGGTCTCACTCAACTTAGCGAATATCAGCTCAGGTGCATAAAGACCGTTTATTGATTAAGTTATTTCGGGCGTTTAATCGATACTGACCGGTAATGTGCCAGTAGCTTGTTTTTGACCCATTAATATGTCCGCTATGGCACGATAAATCGGTCCCTGATAGCTAACATAACTTTGTCCGATACTATCAACGCTTTCTACAGTTTGCGTGTTATAAGCAAAACTGGCAATGATGCCGTCAACATCGCTTGCGTACTGTTTTACCTTGTATGGGGTGCGCATGCTAATTAGCAACGAAGTTTGTTGAGGCTGAGTGCTTTTAATCAACGTGAGCAGCTTTGCATCTAATTGATCTTTATTGGGACGCAGGCGCCAGTCGTTGATGTCGTCCATGCCACCCATTTCAACTAAACTTTGCTGGGGGGTAATATCACTAAAAATGACCATTTGAGCGATATGCTGTAATGCCAAAATGTCTTTTATGTTGTCGCTGGTTAAGCTAGAGCAGCTGATAGTTTTTGTTGTGTTTAGGGTTTTCATCGTTTGCTGCAGTGCACGGGTTAACGCCATACACTTACTGTTATCAGGCATGGTGATATGAATTCGTTGAATGCTTTCTCGAATAGGCCAGACATTTTGGTTTTTAATGGCCACGATCGAGTTGTCAGCAAGTGCTTGCTCAGCTTGTAAATGCGCTGGCGCGGCCAGAACCGTTTGTGCGTAATCAATCGCTTTAGTTATATCAATATCAGCAGATTCAGACTGAATATAGCTCAATTTCAATGTATTGATCCGAGCGACAGATTGCTCCACTTCTTCAATCGATAATTGTCCTTTTTGAATTGCATAGGCAACATCAAATATCAGCTTCTTAAGCTTAGGAATATCGCTCGGTGAGCGAACGGCTATTGGCATAAGCGCAATATCGCTGCCGGCTTTGAAGGTTTGTATTACGGCCTCTGTTGGCGCGTAGAAATGAGCGATCGCCGCCATGTCTAACGCGTCAGTGATGATCACGCCTTTGAACGCCATTTTATCGCGCAATAAGTCCGTTAATATAACGCGAGACATCGTGGCGGGCAAAATGGTGCGGCTACCATCAGTCGCATTAAATGCCGCGCTATCGAGGGCTGGGTATTGAATATGAGCCGTCATAATCATACCGGGATCGCCGTTATCAATGGCATATTGAAATGGCGCTAAATCGACCGCTTCTATCTTACTGATATCATGCTCGACAAGCGGTAAGCCTGAATGACTGTCGGTGCTAGTATCACCATGTCCAGGGAAATGCTTAAGGGCGGAAATAATGCCGTTATTTTGCATAGCCTGCATTTGCGCTAAGCCCAGTTCAGCGACTATCTGCGGATTCTCGCCAAATGAGCGCACATTAATAACAGGATTTTCTGGATTGACGTTCACATCTACTGTTGGGGCAAAATTAAGATTAAAGCCTAATACTGCCAGTTCTTTTGCGATGACTTCACCACTGATCTTCGCGAAATGCGTGCCATGTAGCGGGTAGGTTGCTCCGATCGCCATATTGCCACTGAAAGCTGTGCTGATATTCTGTGGAATGCGCACCACGCGGCCGCCTTCCTGATCGATTGAAATAAACAGTGGCTTGTGCCCGCCTTGGGCCGCAGCGGCTTGTAAGTCACGATTTAACCGAATCATCTGCTCGGTATTAACTAAGTTATTGGCAAATAAAATGATGCCACCAACCCCAGTATCGCTAATCATATTTTTTAGCGATTTTGGTAAAGCAGTGACAGGCGTGGTGCATTTTTTAGCGTGTTTGTCATGGGTTACCTTAGGGCAAAAGTAACGTATGTCTAACATAAGCTTTTGCGCCACTAAGGCTTCAAGTTTAGGGTCGACAGTCGGGTGACTGACGCAGGAAATACAACTGAAAATTAGCAAACTCACTACACAAAAACGCGACGGCTTAACGCCCATGATTCACTCCTGAAAATAAAGAGACGCTCTTAATTTGCGTCCTAGAAAATAAAATTAACTCAAAAAAATCCCCGCATAAGCGGGGATAAAAAAACAACTACCTGTATTCGCTAAGGATAGTCGTTAAGTTGGACTAGTAATTCAAACTAACCGAAAGTTGAATACGGCGAGGGTTTATCAAATCTTGCGATTGACCGAAAGTGGCACTAGAAACGATAGGTTGAGTGTTATAACCCGTCTGTCTGTCGAAGACGTTAAACACATCGGCTTTAAACTTCAGCTCCAAATCTTCGGTAATGTTGAAGGCCTGTGCGTAGTTCAAGTCTAACTGCCAATGACTTGATTCACGACGACTACCAGCAGGTTCAGCATAACGAATCGTTGAGCTAGAATAACCGTAAACTCCGCCATCCCACGCTTCCCATACATCGCCTGATTGATATACAAAGTTGAAACCGATGTCAGCATTCCAATCCGTTGTATAGTAACCCAATGCTTTTAATACGTGAGGTTTGTCACCGTTTAAGGTACCTGACTTGCCATCCCACAACATACGTCCACGGCCATCACCTAAGTTAGATGAACCCACAAACAAGTTACCATCAGATGCTGTGCTGGTAACATCTTGGTCATAGTTGCCGAAGTAATGGCTCCATACATAAGACACATTTAAGTAGTAGTTATCGCCCGTGTAATCACCTTCAACACTCCACTCGTAGTAAGTATTTTCTGCGCCATCGAGTTCGGCAATCACATAACTGCCATCACTTGCCGATAGGCCCATACTTGCGTATTGCTCCGCTAAGTCGGGAATAAACAGACCTTTGTCACGTAAGTTCTCTGGCACGCCACCAAAAGGACCATAGTCGCCGTAGGTGCGGGCATTGTTTGGCTGATCTTCCCATGCATGTGAGGCTTTACGTTGACGTACATGAGTACGAACAAAGAATTCATTTGATACGTACTTGGTCATACCAATGGTGATTTCATCGGTACGACGGGCATCCATGTCATCTTGGAATAGTTTACCAGATGAGCCATTCGCTTCCGTGTTACCGATAAAGGCACCGTCTGCATCAAAGTAAACCACTTGGGTTGATTGATTGTTACGATCCCAAGATGCCGCGCGTGCCAAAGAAGTCGTATCAGGGTTATAGCTAGCGAAGTTGGCAAACACACTATCACGACCATTATACGCCCATGTAACACCTAATCTCGGTTGGATCATATCCATAAAATCAAGTTCATACATTTTGTACTTGTTGCCAGGGGCTACTTCGTAGCCAGATGCATTTGCCGAGTTTTCTCTTAAGCCTTGTCCGTACAGCGTATCGTTACTGAACAAGAAACCGACGTTATAAGTGAAATCTCCATGCTCAATCGTATCGTTGACTTCAATGTTGATAACTTCGGATGTTGAAGTAAGTGGGTTTAAGTTCTCATCACCATTTAAGCTATTTGAGTAAACCGTTGCGCTGTAATAAATCGCTTCGTCACTTACAAAATCGGTATCAACGTTTAACCCGCCGTTATAACTGATTGACCCCCAACCATTTGAAAGGCGAGTAAGTACTTCTTCGCTCTCTTTCCACTGACCACCAATATGAATATTATGAACGGTATTACCCAGTTCCATTTCGTGGTCAAGGGCAACTTCAAAGCTCTTACGAGAGAAATCTTGGTTATTGATAAGAGATGCGCCACCGATGTTACCACCACCTGTAAGCACTCCTGCCTCATCGGTATAGCCGTAAGCGTTGATCAGTGCTTGCGCTGTTTCTGCGTCAAAACCTTCATCAGTTTTAATGTTAGGTACAGTGAATAGACCTAGTTGGTCAAGGCTATTCAAATCAATCGATCCACCAATAGACGGAATCACGCCTGAAAAATTGGTGTCAGGACGACTAGAGTTTTCGTTTTTAAAGTCACTGTATTGGAAGGTTAACGTGGTGTAGTCATCAATAATATATGAACCATCAACAGTAAAAATATCTTGCGATACCGAGCTACCTTCAGAAGTCGAGTCTGCGGCCTTTGTATCAACAGAATCACCTACGACATCTTTATCCGATGTTCTGTAGCTGACGTTAAATAAAAGATCTTCAGTGGGAGCCCAAGTTAATTTACCGAAGTATTCATCACGGTCACTTTTATATTGCTTAGTAGGGCCGTAAGCCGTTTCTTTGTTGTCACGTGTTATTTCTGGGCCAAAGTATGAACCGTAGAAATACAATTCATCTTCAATCAAAGCGCCGCTTACATTTGCACTCATCCATGTTTTATCTTCATCGAAGTTTGCATCCGTACCTTCGGTGGTATCACGGTCGGCAGATAAGCTAGCGGGCTCAATACGATATTCTACGCTGGCGTGAAATTCGTTGGTACCTGACTTAGATAAGGTATTGATTGATAAACCGCCAGCGCGGTTGAAGCCGATTGCTTTTGCGCCCCCACGATCAATCGATACAAAGGCAATATCTTGAGTTGATGGCTCAGATGCAAGGTTGCCGTACATAGGTAATGATACGTCTACACCATCATAACCGTATTTGTTGTCACGACCTGAACCGCCAGAATTTGGGCCAAGGGTGGCATTCTCTGAATACTGCACACCCGGAATGATAGCCAACAAAGAGCGATAGTCTTGACCGATTGGTACGCGAGATAAAACATCTTCGCCCAAAGAATTGGTTAATGAAGAATCCCCTTCACGACTGATACGAGAGCCAATAATTTGAATCACTTCAGTGCTATCGGTAGGAGCGGCTTCGAACGCTACATCCACATTTGATGTCTGATCCAATAATACATCGACCTGAGTTTGTCGAACCGTGCCGTCAGCAGAGGTAAAGGTCAGGGTATATTTACCGGGTTTAAGTGCAGGTAATACATAACTACCATCTGCTTTTGTTTTAACCGTTCTAGGTTTTGGCATCACGTTACTTGAAGCGGTGACTGTTACATCGTTAACCGAAATATCAGTTGCTTGGGTCTCGACTTTACCCTTGATGCCGCCTGCTTGTTGAGCCATAGCGGCTGGTGCGCAAGCTAATGAGCCCGCCAGTAGTACAGCTGATAATGCTGTAACGCGGTTAGTCCATGCACTTTGCATGGCGCGGTGTATACGCTGTTGTATAAAATTAGTAGTTCGTGTTGCCATGTGTTCACCTATTTGTTGCTTGTGCTTTTTTATTTGAGGACGACGACTCATAAGCCTTCATAAAGTTTTTTTATTATTCTTATCTGTGCATTTAACAAACAATATCGGCTAGCGTCAAGAATAATATGTTCTTTAATGTTGAATTCTTAGTAATAATTTATCTATATATGGTTATATAAATTAACCTTACTTTCCCAGACTGCCACGCCATTCTTGAGTCTCGACTAGGAAGCGCTGGTATGTTTTATTACCCCTGTGTAGGTTTGCTAAATTCATATTGATTATTCTGCAGTGGCTTTTTTGCGGTGCTTATTCCTTGAGTCAGGGGATGTCCGATACAGAGAAGAAAGCATTAATGGCTTCTTGACTAAATTTAGCGCAATAAGTAATGGAATTATTATTCTAATTATTTATCATGACTGTAATTAATTATTCTTTTTGGTGATCTAGTAGATGTTAGGGCAACGGGATATCCTGAGTGTTATGAAAAAACTTATAGTGAATTGGCAGCGTTTTGTATTGATTTGCACCTTAACGGTGGGCATCGTCAGCTGTGCAACCTTGCCAATTAATGCGCTGCCGTCCCATAATTTTGGTCACCGAGTGAAATTCTTAGTAATGCATTTCACTGCTATCGACTATCAAAATTCGGTGGATGCATTAGTCGATGAGGGCGGCCTTAGTGCGCATTATCTTATTCCTGAATCAAATGACGCTAGTTATCCCCATTCTTCTTTGGAAATTTTGAAATTGGTTGACGAGAACAAACGTGCTTGGCATGCGGGCAATAGTTTTTGGCAAGGGCGAAGTGAATTAAATGATTCTTCCATAGGTATTGAAATAGTTAATGTGCCCGAGTGCCACTGGGATAAACAGGCTACTAACAAGACAAAAACAGAACATGGCGATAATCGCTTATGTGTATTTCCTGATTATGATCCTAAACAAATTGAACTGTTGATTGCGCTTAGTAAGGATATTCTCCAGCGTAATCCAGATATTTCACCCACGCGAATTGTAGGCCATTCGGATATTGCTCCTGCGCGCAAGAATGATCCTGGTCCGCGGTTTCCTTGGCATGAACTTTATAAAGCAGGAATAGGGGCTTGGTACGACAACGACACGTTAGACGAATATTGGCAACGTTTCACACAATATCAGCCGAATATCGGTCTGGTGCAAAGCGCTTTGCGTACCTACGGTTATGATATTTTAGAGACGGGCATAGTGGATGATCAAACCCATGATGTGGTCAGTGCCTTTCAAATGCATTTTTTACCTTGGCAAGTTACCGGCCAAATCGATAGTAAAACCGCCGCTGCGGTATTTGCACTACTCGATAAATATTTTGCGTATAACGCTAAAACGTTGATGGCACGTTATATCGCGGAACAATCGTCAGTCGCAACAAATGAAGCATCATTTCAAGATATACCTAAGCACGGTCAGGTTGATCAGGTTTTTCCAATGCAAGAACGCAGTACGCGGGTGTTAGTGAATGATCGCGAGCGTTTTAAGAGCTACCAAGGGCGCGGCGATATCATAATTAATAGCCTGAACGCCAAGCAGGCTGATATATACGTGAACGGTCAAAAGCTGAATATTACCCAGCCTTTTGCTAACGATGAGCGTTATCAATATAGCCTAAAACGTCGTACCCAGGACGGTATTAATGCCTTGCGGGTAGATAATGTGCTGCCTAAGGGGAGCAATTTACAAGTGACCATACCTTTTCCTCGGTTAGTCGATAACAGTGCTAAATATCAAACGCGTTTTAAGCAGGTTGATGCATTGATCGAGCAAGATGTAGCGGATGACTTTCCAGGAGCGGTGCTGCTGGTAGTCAAAGATGGGCAAATTATAAAACGCAGCGCTTATGGATATGCCCGCAAATATGACGACAGTGGCGAATTGCTCAGTCAGCCGGCGAAAATGCGTATCGATACGCTGTTTGATATTGCTTCTAATACCAAGATGTTTGCCACTAATTTAGCGTTAATGAAACTGACCAGTGAAGGCAAGTTGAACGTGAATTTAGCCATACAGCATTATTTACCTGATTATAAAGGTGCTGGCCGCGAAACCCGATTAGTCCGTGACTTGCTTACGCATACTGCTGGTTATGCCCCTCAGGTGCGGTTTTTCACCTCGGATAATGAACTGGGTAAAAGCCTATATTCGCAAGATGCTAAAAGAACGGATCAATTGCTGTTAAATCGCGTACCGTTTGCTATGGGGCGTAATGTGAAGGCGGTATACAGCGACACAGATTATATGTTGCTTGGTATGTTGGTCGAACGCATCACCGGCATGGGATTAGATGCCTATGTTGAACATCAGATTTACCGACCTCTAGGGCTGAGCAATACCTTGTTTAATCCGTTACGCAAAGGACGTGCGAAAGGCGAGTTTGCCGCCACTGAAATTCAGGGTAATAGCCGTGGCGGGCGAGTGAGTTTTGACAATATGCGTCAATACGTATTACAAGGTGAAGTGCATGATGAAAAAGCCTTTTATTCACTCGACGGTGTTGCTGGGCACGCAGGGTTATTCTCAACCGTTGACGACTTAGCCGTACTCGGACAATTGCTTCTCAACGGTGGCGGTTATGGCCAAACAGAGGTATTCAAAGAAGCCGTTTTACAGCAATTCATTAAGCCTGAAGAACATGATGACAGCTTTGGTTTGGGCTGGCGCCGAGCCGGGCATGGTCAGAATAAATGGCACTTTGGACCTTATGCCAGTGCTCAAGCTTATGGGCATACCGGCTGGACCGGTACCGTATCAGTTATCGACCCAGAATATGATTTAGCTATATTTTTGCTGACTAATGCTAGGCACTCAAAAGTACAAGAGGACGACAATGGGCATGTAGCGTTCGAGGGTAAATCCTTCGAAACAGGTAAGTACGGCAGTGTTATTAGCTTAGTGTATGAAGCGATTCTGAATGGCGAGTAAAATAAATGTCGCTGGTTAACCTGATACAAATTGATTTTAAGGCAAACAATACTATGACTTTTTTACGCTGTAGTGGCATCAAATTCATTACCTTACTCGTATGTATGTGGACGCTACCGGCAGGGGCACAAGTGACACAAAATGAACCGCACGAATCAGTGTTAAACAAGTCTAAATTAGATGTACAGGTCGCGCAGATCATGGATAGCTTACATATCCCCGGCGTTGCCTTAGGCTTGATTAAAGACGGTCAGGTGGTGCTTAAGCAAAGCTATGGGGTGAAGGATATTCGCAGCAAGGAGCCTGTTACTGGACAAAGCCTGTTTAAAATTGCCTCGAATACTAAGGCATTCACCGCAGCGGCGTTAGCGATATTGGTCGATGACGGCAAGCTTAACTGGGACGACCCGGTCGTTAAACATTTGCCGAATTTTCAGTTGCATGACCCGTGGATAAGCGCGCACTTTACTATCACCGATTTACTCACTCATCGCAGTGGTTTGGGACTAGGCGCAGGAGATTTAATGCTTTGGCCTGAGCCGTCAAGCTTTAGCCGAGAAGAAGTGGTGCATAACCTGCGTTTTCTCAAACCTACTGGCCAGTTTCGAGCAGATTATGCCTACGATAATTTGCTTTATATTGTCGCCGGGGAAATAGTGGCTTCTGCGAGTGGACAAAGTTGGGAGCAATTTGTTGAGCAGCGTTTATTCGCCCCTTTAGGCATGCAGCACTGTTTTGCAGGTCACATACCCAAAGCGCAGCAAACCTTAGCTGCGACACCACATGGCATAGTAAACGATAAATTAGTGACTGTTTTGCGTGACGTGGACACCAGTAAACCTAATGTTTCCGGTGCTGCTGGTGGCATTCAATGCAGCTTAGATGACATGCTTATTTGGGCGCAACTGCAGCTCAATCAAGGTGTTACAGCGGATGGAAAACGTTTGTTTTCAATGACCCAGCATCAAGCAATGTGGTCAGCAAAAACCATTATGCCGGTATCAAGCACAGACCAGTTTTACAACAACAGCCATTTCAGTGCCTATGGCTTAGGTTGGCGCTTGAATGATGTTGATGGTCAGTTGCGCGTTCACCACAGCGGTAGCTTAGCGGGTATGTATTCTTATGTGACGTTTTTTCCTGAATTAGACTTAGGCATAGTGGTACTGACAAATCAACAATCTAGTGCAGCGCGCAGCGCACTTATGTACAGCCTAATGAAACCTTACTTAGGTGACAGTAAAACGGATTGGCTTGATGTGTTCGCACCTAACACGTCGTCTTTAGATAACAAAACCGCAAAAGCACAATCTTCCCATGTTGAACGACTAAACGATCAGTTCTCAAAAACCAAACCAGTCTTAATTAGCGACTCTGAACTTCAAACTGCTTTAGGCAACTATCGCGACAATTGGTTAGGGGATTTTTATGTAGAACAGCGAGATGGGCGTATTCAATTGCGTTCTAACCGTGTCGTGAAGTTAATTGGTGGGCTATTTGCAGACAATAAAACAGATCGCTATTTAGTGCGTTGGGACGACAGAAGCTTAGAGGCTGACGTGTACGCACAGTTCCATCGAGATGAGAACGCACGGGTAACGCACATTGAGCTGATCCCTGTATTTTCCGATATCGATTTTAGCTACGATTTTCAAGATCTTAACTTGCACAAAGTTAAAGAGTAACCATCTGATTTAAATCAATTTTTCATATATATACTGGGGCGCATTTTTAGGCCTCAGTTTTCACAAAAATTATTATCATTTTTTTGCAAAAAAATGTTGATTTAATCTACGTAACGCCTATATTCCGCTCCAATATCATTGCCCAGACCATCCTACCGATGTGGCAAGCATGAGCTGTTGATTAAATAATTGATTTTGCTTGGCTTGTTGCACTTTTATGTGCCCTAAATACAAGTCAAATTGCTATTTGGAGCGCTGTAAAATGTTTAAAACCATAGTTGTTGTAGATAACGCCGATGGCTTCCCAAGTTTGGATGCTACGGTTATCGATTTCGCCCAATATCTTGCTGATTACCCTAAGGTCGGTGAGCCAAAAACACGTATCATTAACTTATGTGATACCGATAAATATTTGAGTCAGGGTTACTACTGCTCATTACTGGCTGAAGCGCGCCAACACAAAGTGTTGCCAAGCGTAAACACCATCAATGATTTGAGCGAGTCGTTAACCGATCAAGCTAATATGCTAACGCCTGTGCCAAAGTATATGAGCACAGATTTATATGCACATATTGGTGATGAGTTACCGGCGGAAATTTTAGTGTTTTTCGGCTGGTCACAAAATGAACGTCACAAGCGCATTGCCAAGCATATTTTTGAGCGCTTTCCTGCGCCTATTTTGCGCTTGTCGTTTACCCGAGATGAAAAAGGTTTGAGTGTTCAACCTCAAGCGTTAGGTATCCGTGAAATAGATTCTAGCTTGTGGCCGTTATTTGCTGAGCGTTTGGAGCATTTCACTCAGAAATATTGGCGCAGTCGGAGTAACAAAAAACGGTTCCGTTGGGATATGGCTATTCTGGTGAATCCAGAGGAAAAAACCGCTCCTAGCGACCCTAAGGCGATCCAAAACTTTGTTAAAGCCGCTGAGCAAGTAGGCATCAATGCTGAGGTTATCACCGCAAAACAAGGGCCGATGATCAGTCAGTTCGACGCCTTGTTTATACGAGAAACCACTGCGATTAATCACCATACCTATCAACTTGCCCGAAAAGGCGAGCAAGAAGGGCTTGAAGTAATTGATGATGCGACCTCTATTTTACGTTGTTGCAACAAGGTGTTTTTACATGATGCGTTTAGCTACAACAAGGTGCCGTCCCCCAAGAGCCGATTTGTGTCCAATTCCAGTGACGAAACCTGTGAATTGATGGAAGCTGAGTTTAACTACCCAATGGTGTTGAAGCTGCCTGAAAGCTCGTTTTCAATCGGTGTATTTAAAGTAGAAAACTTGGTTGAATTAAAGCTGAAGTTGGTGGAAATGTTACGCCAATCAGCCTTAGTGTTAATACAAGAATTTGTGTACACAGATTTTGATTGGCGCATTGGGGTATTAAATGGCCGAGCGATATACGCATGCCGTTACTTTATGGCGCGTAACCACTGGCAAATTTATAATCATAGTTCGAAGAAACACTTCTCAGGTGATTTTGAGACGTTGCCGACTTTCGAAGTGCCTAAGCCTGTGCTGGACGCAGCAGTTAAAGCTAGCGCCATTGTCGGTAAAGGCTTGTATGGTGTAGACATTAAACAAGTTAACAATCAAGTTTACGTGATTGAAGTAAATGACAACCCAAGCTTGGAGTCTAAAGTTGAAGACTTATACTTAGGTAAAGAGTTATATATGTTGGTGATGCAAGAATTCGCTAACCGTCTTGAGTTACGAGGCAAATAAGATGTCCACTGGGCACAAAAAGCAACAAAAAAGCAGCCTACCCACACGTATTGCTCCTACTGGGGGCAATGCAAAAGAAAGTGGTATAAATAAAAAAAGCGAGTTGACTATTCGCGGTGCCGAGCTGGATGATATTGCTCAGCTTGTGGAGTTGGAAAATGCTAGTTTTGAGTCAGACCGATTAAGTCAGCGCCGTTTGCTGCATTGGCTTAAAGCAACCGATAGTCACAGAGTGTTTATGGTGGCAACCCATAATGACATTTTGCTCGGTTATGGCTTGGTTATTATGCGCAAAGGTACGCGATTGGCACGGCTTTATTCAATTGCCGTGAGCAGTCATGCGCAAGGTTTGGGTGTGGGTAAAAAGCTACTGCTTGCCCTTGAGGAAAAAACCTTAGAGCAAGATAAGTTGTTTATGCGCCTTGAAGTAGCCACCAATAATACGGGGGCAATTAAGCTATATGAGAGCTTGGGATATCGCACTTTTGGTACGTATGCTAATTACTACCAAGGTTCAATCGATGCGCTACGTATGCAAAAACCGATACGCCAGAGTCTGTCATTACAAACATTGCCAGCTTATCCTTGGTATAAACAAACTACAGAGTTTACTTGCGGGCCGTCGGCTTTGATGATGGCCATGGCAAACCTGAATAACGAGTTGGATATGTCACAGTCTCTGGAATTGGACATATGGCGTCAGGCGACAACTATATTTATGACATCAGGTCACGGTGGTTGTCACCCTATTGGGTTAGCACTTGCTGCCCATCAGCGTGGCTATTCGGTTACCGCTTATGTGAATACCAGAGCGCCATTATTTATCGATGGTGTGCGCAGTGAACATAAGAAATATATAATGCAGGCCGTGGATCGGCAATTTTTACAACAAGCTAAGGCTCAGGGGATCAAAATTATCTACTCGGATCCTGACGTAAATGCGTTGCAAAAGGGCTTAGCTAAAGGGGCTGCCGTCATTAGCCTAATTAGCACGTATCAGCTCGATGGGAAAAAAATACCGCATTGGGTAACAGTTACACACATAGATGAGGATTGTTTGTACTTGCACGACCCCGATCCAGACGATTTACACCCACAGCCCATGGACTGTCAGCATATTCCTATTGCTCGTGAAGATTTTTACAGTATGTCAGCATTCGGTAAGAGTAAATTGCGTACTGCTTTGTTGATATCAAAAAATAATTAGATAAAACAAAACCTTAAAGCCTGTCAATGACAGGTTTTTTGGTTTTATATGTCGATGCAGCCGATAAAAAAACTATTTTAATCTGTGATCGATTGGATTTAAATATAAGTAATTTAACTTATGGTCTGAGGTTTGCTTACTAAATCCCGTTGTGAAACTTCCTGAGACAGCTTTCTAACGCTACTATGTTCAAGATACCGATGTGATAGAGTGGCAAGTACGATTTTACTATCTAAATACGCGCTTGGGTAATCACTCAATAGACTTACTGGTAGTTGTTAATAAGTTAGCTGATCACAACGGTCGTCAGACCCTAGATAAAAATAAAGCTAGAAACTGAATTAACAGTTACTCAACAAAAAAGGAAACAACGTGTCTCAAATATTATTAGTCGATGATGATAAGGAATTTACCGACGTAGCCAGTAATATTATCGAGTTTTTAGGCCACGACGTAGAAGTTGCCAACTGCTTGGAAGAAGCTTACAACTGTATTGATTTTCAACAGTTTGATCATATACTGCTCGATTTTATGCTGCCAGATGGCAGTGCGTTGCATTTAATAGACAAGTTAAATACTAAAAGTAAAGTGCCGTTTGTGACCTTGATAACAGGGCATCCGTCAGTTAAGAGCATTATCGCTGGCATGTGTGGGCCGAATGTTAACTACCTCGTTAAGCCGCTGCAGCGTGAAGATTTAGAACAGGTCTTGTCAGGTAAAACTAAAGCCAATAAAAAGGTTAAGTCATCGTCCATTACGAAGCATTTTGGTTGCCTAGTGGGTGAGTCTGCGCCAATGCAAGAGCTATACGAGATGATAGAGCGCGTTGGCAAAACGAATGCTAACGTTATGCTTATGGGTGAAAGTGGTGTCGGCAAAGAAGTGGTTGCCCATGCTATTCACACGGCCAGTAACTTCGAGGGCCCGCTGGTCGCAACTAATTGTGGTGCGTTATCTCGTGAGCTTATCGGCAGTGAGTTATTTGGCCATGAAAAGGGGTCATTTACTGGCGCCGTAGGACGTAAGATCGGCGTGTTTGAACAAGCACAAGGCGGTACGTTATTTCTTGATGAGATCACCGAAATGCCACTAGAAATGCAACCTAATTTGCTGCGAGTACTCGAAAGCAAGCGTGTTACCCGGGTTGGAGCGGTAAAAGACACCCCAGTTGATTGCCGCGTTATATCAGCCACTAATCGTACGGTTGAGGAGATTGCGCTGAGTAAGGTACTGCGTGAAGATATCTATTTCCGCTTGGCTGTATTCCCTATCACGATACCGCCGCTGCGTGAACGCCTAGCGGATATCCCTTTGTTAGCGACCGCATTTATTGAACAGTTAAACGCCGAAAACGACACTAATTTTGAATGGCAGAATGCTCAGCTCGATCAACTAAAAGCTTATGGTTGGCCTGGCAACATTCGAGAGCTGCGTCATGCGATTCACCGAGCTTTTATTATGAGCGATCCGGCCACGAGTCACATTATGCTACCAAAGAATTTCGAGTCGCCTTTTGCTAAAAACCAGACTGCATCGAATCAGGTTACGGCAGGGCAAACCATTGACGATGTCGAAAAAGAGCTTATCCGCGTGACATTAGAAAAAGTCGAGGGCAATAAAACCCTCGCTGCTGAAATGCTCGGCATCAGCACCAAAACCTTATATAACCGCTTAAATGCTTGGGAAAGCCAGGCTCAGGGGTAATCTATGCAACCAACACAAGACGCACCATCACCGACTACTAATTCGTTAATTCATGACGTGCGTAATCCACTAAACCGTATTTCCATGCAGGCAGAAATGGTTAAGCTTGTCTTGGAAAACGATATGCCCAAAGAAAAGGCCATAGCGGCATTAGATAAAATATTGGTTGCCTGCCAAGACAGCAGTGCAGCCTTGCAAAAATTAGCGGAGCATTCACGTTCTGTTGCAGAGTCGTAATACTCTATTCGTTGACTCAGTTGTAACGAATTAAGGCCACATTAAAGGACGAACATGCGCGTTAAACGGTTATTTGGTAACACCACTGCCACTTGGATCATCATCTCTATCATAGTGGTAGGAATTATCGGTATTAACTTATCTATTGCACTGGGAACGGTGAACCAATTGTCGTCAGTGCAAACCAGTCTCGATAAAACCAGCAACATCATTATGCGCTTGGAGAGCCTGCACCTATCTGTCGTGGTCGCGGAATCCGGACAGCGTGGTTACTTGTTGACCGAGTATGAAGAGTATTTGAATCCTTACCATACCGAGTTACAAAGTTTAGATGAAAAAATAAAACTAGTGCGAGATATCGAATCAGATATCAGTGGTCAAAAAGAGCTGATAGAAGAGTTGCTTATACTGGTTGATGAGAAAATATCTGAGCTAACAAGTAGTGTCGATTTGGCGCTACGAGAGCGTGAAAAGTCGGCGTTAAGGCAAGTTATGACTAATCGGGGTCGTGACTTATATCGAGAAATTCGAAAAAATATCAAACTGCTGGTTGATAAAGAATATGCTCACAGACGCACTTTATACAGTGAGTTAAAAAATATTCAGCGAGACGCTAAGGTTAACTTTGGGGTGTCGGCTATAACGAGTGGTTTGCTTGTCATTGGTATGTTTTTAATGGCCCGTATCAATTTACGGATCAGTACCCGCTACCAAGAAGGATTGGAAGAACAAAACGAACAGTTGCTCGAAAAAGTGGCTCTGCGCACCCAAGAGCTAACGGTGTATTCGGAGGAGCTTTCTCGCAGTAATCGGGAGCTAGAAGACTTTGCCTTTGTTGCGTCCCATGACTTGCAAGAACCACTGCGTAAAATTCAGGCCTTTAGCGATAGGTTGACCACCATTTATAAAGATAAGCTTGATGAGCGTGGAGTCGATTATATTAAACGTATGACCACTGCTGCGTTTAGAATGTCGACGTTAATCAACGATTTGCTTGAGTTCTCTCGTATTACTACCCGAGGCAAAGATTTTGTTGAGGTTGAGTTAGACGAGGTATTTGAAGAGGTTCTTGGGGATCTCGAAATAGCCATCAAAGAGAGTCATGCCCAGATCAATGTGGCCCCTCTACCTAAAGTGTGTGCTGACCCGAGCCAAATATATCAACTGTTTTTAAATGTACTGTCGAATGGTTTGAAATTTCGTAAAGTTGATCAAGCACCACTTATTAATGTGCTGGTCGAGCAAAAAGATATCTATGATGAATTGCAGCACATTGATGTGCCCAGTTGTATCATTACGATAAAAGACAATGGCATAGGGTTTGAACAAACCTACGCTGATAAAATATTTTCACCGTTTCAGCGTTTACATGGACGTACAGCATACAAGGGGACAGGTATTGGCTTAGCCATTTGTCGACGAATTGTAGAACGCCATGGCGGGACGATCGTCGCGTATAGCGCGCCTGATGAGGGCGCAACATTTATCGTTACCTTACCAATTGAAGCGGTCGTTAACAAATACATGGGAGAGTAAAGTGCCTTATTCAAAAGCAAAACCGATAGTAATATTAATGGCCGATGATGATGAAGATGATCGTCTATTGGCGCAAGACGCCCTGCGAGAAAGTCGCGTACTGAACGAGTTACACTGTGTGGAAGACGGTGTGGAGTTATTAGAGTTCTTGCGCCGCGAAGGCAAGTTTAGTGACAAGGATGCCGCGCCGCGCCCAGGCCTTATTTTACTCGATTTAAATATGCCGAGGATGGATGGTAGAGAGGCGTTACAGCAAATTAAACTCGACCCCGAACTGCGTAGTATTCCTATCGTTATTTTGACCACCTCAGTGCAAGAGGAAGATATGGTCAAGGGCTACGACCTAGGCGCCGCATCGTATATTACTAAACCTGTCACATTTGAAGGATTAGTCGCATTAATGAGTGCACTCGGTAAATACTGGGTAGAATTTGTTGAATTACCCGTGAATAACGGGTGAACCAGAGGCTAGTAGGCGACAATGTCTAATTCAATTTCACGTTTGCTTTTGGTCGAAGACGACGAAGATGATTATATCTTAACGCGAGATTATATAGAGCAATTAAGTACCCTGGAATTTGAAATTGATTGGGTTACTAATCAGCATGATGCATTGGCTGAAATGGCAAAGAATCGCCATGATATTTGTCTATTAGATTACCAGTTAGGCGCGGAAAATGGGCTAAGCGTTTTAACGCTGGGTATTGAGGCGGGTTTTACTTCTCCCATTATCATGTTGACCGGACAAGCTGACGAAGAAGTTGATATGGCTGCACTGGACGCCGGTGCGGTTGACTACATTATTAAAAGTGAATTAAACAGTAGTCGTTTTGCCCGAGCCATCCGTTACGCCCTGGCACGTCGTGAAATTGAAAAAGAGCGAGTAGACCGGTTAAAAGCAGAAGCAGAAAATCGCTCAAAAGACCGATTCTTAGCTCATCTTAGCCACGAGTTGCGCACACCACTAACGTCGATTTTGGGTTATACCGAGCTGTTGATGGACTCAAAAATTGGTCAAGCAGCCCATGCTGAGCTCGGGATCGTGCTAAGTAATAGTAAGCATTTATTAAGTTTGCTCAATAATATGCTCGATCTGTCAAAAATTGCTGCTGATAAGCTTGAGTTGAACATCAGTGAAGTGAACTTAGATGCGCTAATAGCCGATGTATACGCGTTAATGAGTATACCTGCCGCAGATAAAAATCTTACGCTTACGGTCAGTTCTGATGCGCCCTTACCTTTGAAGATTAATACCGACGCAACCCGTTTTCGTCAGATACTTATTAACCTCATCAGTAATGCCATTAAATTCACTGAGCAAGGTGGTGTGACGCTGACACTTTGGTATGACAAGCAACAAGGCGCTGATTTACTGTACTTCTCAGTATCTGATACTGGTATTGGTATCCCGAAAGAACAATTAGGTAGTGTATTTAAACCATTTGAGCAAGTGGCTGATGTTGTGTCTCGGCGACAAGGTGGCAGTGGTTTGGGCTTGGCTATTTGTACCGAGCTAGTGGCGAAAATGGGTGGCGACATGAGTTTGGAGTCAACATTTGGCTCAGGTAGTTGTTTCACTGCTCATATTCAGATTGGTGATGTAAGCGACGTTCCCCACGAACGGCTTAAATTTGATGCTAAGCCATTGCTGGTTAAAGACGTAAAGACTTCGCGTTACCAAGGCAAAGTGCTTGTGGTAGATGACGTTAATGACATCCGTATGCTGGTCGGGCATATGGTATCAAGCACTGGGCTGCTGGTGGAGTATGGCAAGAATGGCTTAGAGGCATTAGACAAAATCACTGATGCAAACAATGACAGCCAGCCTTATGATTTGGTATTGATTGATATACATATGCCGGTGATGGATGGATCCGAAGCAATTAAACAGATACGCCAAAATGGTATTGCAGCGCCAGTGGTTGCTATGACTGCTGCTACGATGAAAGGGGTACGCGATCAATTGATTTCCCAAGGGTTTACTCGTGTTTTAGAAAAACCAATTAACCCTGAAGCATTGATGAGTGTACTTGATACTTATTTGCCTGTTCAACCATGTGAATTGCCAAGCACAAACAGCCATTTTCCCAACGAATTAATAACCGAAGTACCATCCACGCATCAAAGCAGCAAACAGCAGCACATATTGCTGGTAGAAGATGATGTAGACGCAGCTGATATTACCGCGTTATTGCTTAAAAACTTAGGTGTATCAGTTCATATAGCCCATACAGGTAAAGAATGTATCGATATTTTCAAGCAACGAAACGACTGGAGTAAGGTATTACTGGATTTAAACTTGCCTGATGCTGATGGCTTGAGCTTAGCAAAAGAATTGCGTCAGAGTGCACCACAAGTCGAAATGGTCATTCTAAGTGGTGAGCAGCCTGACAATGCTAAATTAATGGAAGCTGACATCTCCAAATTTATTTTAAAACCAATCAATATGCAGGTATTAACGGATCTCGTTAAAGACTAGTTTGTTATGTTACTGACAATACGTTCACTTTATTGTCTGTTACTCTCTACTTAGTCGAGCAAATTGAAAGCGTATTTAATCCACTGCACTCAATTTTTTGTACATCTGCATATTAAATCATTACAAATAGAATTCGCTGGGGCTAGATAGTAGCAGTATCAGGGGTTTAACGCCCCAGCCCCAGCGAAAACGGGTGCAAGTTAACGGCGATTCAAAGGCGCTAACTCGGCAAACGGGTTTATGACTATTCCTTTGGCACATCGTTAATTAAATTTAAAAGCAATTTCCGTGCAAATTCGTAACTATCTGAATTTAAGAGATTAGTTTTATGTTCATTTTTCTCTGTGCACTAAACTGTGAAAAAACACGACAGCTTATAGAGCATCAACACGATGAACTTATCCATTGTTACTCAAAGACGCCTTTTTCTGACTTTTAGGATGAACGAATTTTCGTAATAGCACGGGCAGTAACGTGGTATCGGTTACAAAGGCTAGCACCATGGCCAAACAGGTTAGTAGTCCGAACAATATACTGGGCACGAAGTCGGAAAAGCTAAGTAGTGAGAAGCCCACAGCAATAATGGTAGTGGTATAAATTAGTGCATAGCCCACGGACTTGAACGTCCTTTTAATCGCTTTACTGGCGTCAGCATTCTCTTTATTTATTTCTTCAAGATATCGATGCACGAAATGGATGGTGTCATCGACAGCTATCCCCATGGCAATCGCCGAAATCGTGATTGTCATTAAATCTAATGCGATTCCTAACCATCCCATTACGCCTAAAATGACTAATGTAGTCAGAATGTTGGGGATAACCGCGATAACAGCCACTTTAATAGAACGAAATATCACTAACAAAACCAAAGTGAGCGCACCAAATACTAAGCCCAAAGTCATGATCTGAGAGGAAAATAAACGCTGTAAAATGTCCTGATAGAGCACGAACAGGTTGCTTAGGCTGTAGCTGTCGGGTGCGATGTCGAGCATCTCCAAATCGTTTCGCAGAGTCTTTAGAAATTCAGCGCGATTGAAATTCTCGGTACTGTCCTGAATACGGGTACTGATACGTAACTGGTTATTTTCAGGGTCGAAATAAGCCCCTAACAACTGATCAGTGAGAGATTCATCAAGCAAGGTATAAATAACCGTTAATTCGTATTCGGTGAGTGGCTTTCCGTTATTTATTTGTTTCGCTAGCTCAGTGAAGTTCACCACTGAGGTGATATTGCCTGTTGCTTTGTATTGACGCATCACATGCTGAATTTTTTGTAAAGTTTGAATCGTTTTTGCACTCATAACTAAATCATCACGGCGTTCATTTTCTGGAATGGTATAAATCAAATCCAATGGAGTGGAGCCGCCAAATTCTCGGTCAATAAATTCCAATTCTGTACGTACTTGAGTCGATTCTTTGAAGTAATTTAAAAAGCTGTTTTCCACATTGAGTTTAAGAATGCCAAATATGGCGCCACCGCTAATAATAAGGGTAATCAAAACAATAAATGTGGGGCGTCTTAAGGTGAAATTGCTAATAGCGGATACGACGTATTGGCTGAAACGACTTTCGTGACTATCTCCCTTGCGCTTAAACGACGCTAACACCGCAGGGAATAGCAATAGGCTAACCGAGATAGATACACCCATCGCTACTATCATCATCCAACCAAAGCTAACCACAGGCTGTATGCCGCTAAATAATAAAGAGGCAAAGCCGACACTTGTGGTGATCCCTGCGTACAGGCAAGGCTTGAATTTATTAATAAAGGTTTGGCGTAGCAGACTTTGCTGGCTAGCTTCGCTGTCTTGCTCCTCTAGTTGACGAAATTCCACAATAAGGTGAACGACTACCGCAAGTGTTAGAATTAACTGCAATGCAATAAAGTTTGAAGAGATAACCGTAGCTCTAAAATCAAGCAATCCGAATAAGCCAACGGTTAGAAGTACGCTTAAACCGCAGCACAGTAGTGGCAGAACAACCCAGCGAATCTTTCTAAACAGCACGAACAATATCAAACAAATTGCTAGGCCTATAGCGCTGCCAAACACCAGCAAGTCGCTTTGAATTATGTCGATCATTTGCTGGCCAAGTACATAAGCACCACCTAGATATAAGTCAGCGTCATCTTTAAATGGCTCAATTATCTGGTATATCTGCTTAATTTCTTGTTGGCGAGTCTTTTTTAGTTGCTCTTCAATGGGCTCAGCCTGCCTCTTAAGCTTGTCAATTCTTTGCTCATCTTGTTCACTTAATTCGCCATCAAGAACCTTTTGTTGAATGCCAATAATCTTGCTCTGTATATCTCTTAACTCTGTGTTTGGCTTGAATACAATTTGCATGGCCGTAGCGGTTTGATCTTTATTCACCAACAGGTCGGTAAACAAAGGGTGATCGGTGAACACCTCACGCATTTTATCCGCGGAGTAATGATTGGCCTGCCAGGTTAACTGGTCAGGTTTAAGGTCCGGGTCCAGCTCGCCTGATAAAGACAGCAACGGCACATTTAATATATTTGTGACTTCAGCCACTCTTGGGAGCGTTTTGAGTTCGCTAGATATTTGTTGGATATCATTGAAAGACTGCTGACTGAATACAGGACGATCTTTCGGTTTATAGGCCACCAAAATAAACTCTTGTGGCGAAAAACGTTCGTTCATCACCTGAGTTTCCACAAACATTTTATTATTTTTTATCAATAATGTGTCTGCCGAGGCGTCAATCTTAAATTGCTGAGCTGACCATGCTGCTAGCCCACCACCGATAACGAATAAAAGCAGAATAAGCTTGGCATGACGGATAATCATATTGGCTAAAGATGCACTCATGAATTGCTTACTCCGGTTGCGATGCTGAAGCATCGCCATCTACGTTCTGTTCATTGGCGCTGTTAGCGTTACCCAATTTCTTCGTTTCTTGCTGCCCATCATTGTTATCTGTGTTTTTGACTGGGAATTGCTGATCGCGCAACATGTTTTGCATATAGAGATTTCGAAAGAACACATAAGGGTCGTCGGTTTCGCTGCGTAATTTCTCATAGGTGGGGGCTTGGGGAGCAAAAGCGTGAAAGCCACCGTAGGACTGGATATAGATGGTTTGCGGGTTTTCAGTGGCGTACTGAATAGGATTGAAAATAGACTCAGTGATGGTTGAGAATCCATTACGTAAATCGGATTGACCCAAAATAGGTAACACCAAATAGCTGCCATATCCCACGTCGTATTTGACTAAGGTGTCGTTAATTGTGGTCACATTCTCGTCTATCTCGAACCACGCTGTCGCTGGGTCAAAGAAGCCGAGTAAACCAATCGTAGTATTGATAAGAAAGCGGCCGACACTTTTGCCACTATCACTGACCTCACCTTGAAATAACTGGTTCAAGGCATTTAAGGGCTCTCGAATATTGCCAAAAAAATGTCCAACACTGGTTCGTACTGGATCGGGAACTATCTTCGTATAGCCATTTACCGCAGGAATTAGTATGTACTCAAACAATTTATCGTTGAATGCGAAGATAGGTCGGTTGATAAACTCCAAGGGATCTTCAAAAGCGAGGGGGATGTTATCCTGGACGGCCTGCTCGCTGCTTGGCGCTGCATAGCTAACAACGGTTGGCTCAATGGTCTGGGTACCATGAGAGCTCTTTATTACCAACTCACTGCCAGCATTATTTGTCGTTTCAGGTTCGGGTATAGCGTGGGGTGTGGTGTTAGAGCTACAAGCACCTAGAAATAAGGTCGTACAGAAGATGCTGCTGACGAGAATTTTGTTCAGTATATGTGTAGTAGGCAAACCGTTATTCCTCTGCAATTGTAAGTGCGAATACTATAGAAAGTGTTGTTATTTGTTTTAAATCTCACCCGATATAGCACGCTACTAATAATAAGATACAAGATTTATTCCAGTATTAAATTATTGATTTAATTTAATAAAGTGAGTATTAAGTAGGGCAGGGCTACCACCATCGGAAAAAACTACTCAGCGATTGCGACAAAGTTACCGATACCCCTTACCGCCCACGGGCTGAATGACCATTAAATTCGTTGTATTCAAAAAATTATTATAATTACCTTTGTTTATCATGATGTTGCTGCTGTTGGTTCGGTAATTGCTTTGTTCCCTACAATATTCGTAATAGCTTTTTTAAGGACTACTTATGCAGCATAAATCATTGTTTCTAGTAATTTTTTCGGTATTTTCTCTTATTGTGTTAGGTGGATGTGCCACGACGACCGATGCCACTGTCGCCCAAAAGCGTCAGGCCGTACAAACCATGAAAGACCAAGTACTTACGGAGTTGTTTGCACTTAAGCCCAGTGTGCGCTCACAAATAAATAGTGCTCCAGGATTTGCGGTGTTTGACAATGCTAATGTGAATCTAATTTTAGCCAGTTTTGGAGGTGGTTACGGTGTGGTAACAGATAATCAAACGGGCAAGCAAACTTACATGAAAATGGCCGAAGTAGGATTAGGGTTAGGTGCAGGCGTTAAAGACTTTCGTGCCGTATTTGTATTCCATAACGAAGCCGTCATGTCGCGTTTTGTAGACGAAGGTTGGGCGTTTGGTGCCCAAGCTGACGCTGCTGCTAAAGCGGGCGATAAGGGCGTTGCGAAAAGTGGCGAAGTTACTGTTGATAATATCACCATATATCAGCTAACCGAAAGTGGTTTGTCGTTACAGGCGACCGTGAAGGGGACTAAGTATTGGAAAGACGACCAGCTTAACTAATCGTCATTAATCTATAATTTGAACATTCGGGAGAACGCCTACTTAGGGTTCTCTCCACTTGTACTTTGCGGATGTATTTGGCCAACTTGTAATAAAGGGGCCGCGTCTAAGGCGTCTGCATCCATCATTTTAGCGATGCGCTGCATCGTCGATACCAGCTGAGTTTGCTCCCATTCATCTAAGGCTTCGAAGCGTTTAATAAAATGCTCTTGCAATAACGTTGGCGCGTTATTAAACGCATTGGTACCTGTCGCTGTTAATCTAACGCCGACTTTACGCTTATCTATGGTCGAACGCTCACGTACCACATAACCTCGTGCCTCTAAGCGGTCCAAAATACTGGTCACGGTGGCAGAACTCAAATTGATGTGGTTGGCAATATCTTTAACCATCACATCATCATTGTTGAAGATTTCTTGCATGACGATCAGTTGAGGACTGGTTAAACCAGATTCTTTACTGAGTTTTTTCGAGTAAAGGTCTATCGCTCGTATAACACGGCGCAGTGACACCAGTAACTCATCGTATTTTCTCATCTTTTTTACCTGCATTGTCAGTAACGGGCGAACCCTAGCAAATTTCCCCTCGAATGCAACATAAAGCAGTTTTTCTCATACTAAAAATGGGACTTAACAAATAACGCGCTGGACTCGGACAGATCAATGTTGGCGACCATCCAATTAACGTTAATCAGGACGGTTATTCAGTGTTGGGTTAACTTATTAGGCTTAGTGAAGCGGATTTAGATTTGATCTTTGGGCAGTAATTGAGCATAATGCGTCGTGCACTAATTAATAGACCTGTAATTATATGTGCACAACTCATTATTCAGCTACGGAGATAAAATGCAAATCCTCAAAGCGATTGGCAAGACGCTTAATCAACCTGCCACTTTACTCGTTAATGCAATTTTTCATAAAATGAGCTTTTGGTTATTGACCTGCATTTCCTTGTTCGTCCTCGCTACCGGCAGCCAATCTCGCGCTCGCACCAAAAGCCAAACCTCTACTAGCCACTAGTTAATACAATATGAGTTATATTTCTTTAGCAGTATATTTTATCGCTATGCTGGGAATAGGCGTGTTTGCCTACCGTCGTTCTACCGGTGATATGTCGGGTTATATTTTGGGTGGCCGGCAGGTCAGTCCGCAAGTTACCGCCTTATCCGCGGGTGCATCTGACATGAGTGGCTGGATGCTCATGGGTCTACCCGGCGCCATGTTTGTGAGCGGCTTTGATAGCATGTTTATCGCCATTGGTCTGCTTATAGGGGCGCTAGCTAATTATATTTTTGTGGCACCTAAATTGCGTGTCTACACAGAAGTAGCAAACGACGCACTGACCATTCCAGAATTTTTTGCTAAACGGTTTAACCGTAAAGCTAGCAGCATCAGGATAATCTCTGCGGTTATTATCGTGTTATTTTTTACGTTATACACATCTGCAGGGTTGGTGGCTGGTGGTAAGTTGTTTGAATCGGCATTTGGTTTGGATTATCAACTCGGGTTGTTTATTACCTTGAGTGTAGTGGTTTCTTACACGTTGTTGGGCGGATTTTTAGCGGTCTCACTAACGGATTTTGTACAAGGTTGCATTATGTTCGTCGCCTTGGCGCTAGTACCAATTGTCGCTTATCAGCAGTTTACTGATAGCAACGAAATGCTCGGGTTCGCTTATGAGTCTATTCCGACCTTCTCGCAGACTTGGCGTGATGTGACATGGTTAGGACTGCTATCTAGCTTAGCATGGGGATTAGGCTATTTCGGTCAACCTCATATTATTGTGCGTTTTATGGCTATTCGGTCGGTATCAGCAGTTAAAACTGCACGCACCATCGGTATGAGTTGGATGACAGTGACGATAATCGGTTCGTTATCCACAGGTTTAGTGGGCGTGGCCTATTCGAATAAATTTGGTTTGGCAGTAGATGACCCTGAGACCATTTTTATTATTTTTTCGGAATTACTGTTTAACCCGTTGATCAGTGGTTTTTTATTGGCAGCTATTTTAGCGGCCATTATGAGTACGATATCGTCGCAGCTTTTGGTTTCAGCTAGCTCTCTTACTGAAGACATATATCGCTTAAAAGCAAAGGGCGAAGTGAGCGACGAGCAAACGGTGAAAATGGGCCGTTACGGTGTAGCGGGTGTAGCAATCGTAGCTTTGTTGTTATCACTAGATAGTAACAATAGCATTTTATCATTGGTCAGTAACGCGTGGGCGGGTTTTGGCGCCGCGTTCGGACCGTTGGTGTTGTTTTGCTTATACAAAGCAAATTTAACCCACAAAGCTGCTGTAGCCGGCATTATTTCAGGCGCCTTGACCGTATTGGTCTGGATTTATGCGCCGCTGCTACCCGACGGACAAACGCTTTCGAGTGTGATGTATGAAATTGTCCCCGGCTTTATTGTTAGCGCCGCTGTGATATGGCTCGTTGATCTATTCGGTGACGAACCAAGTGAAGCCACAGTTGCCATGTTCGACGAAACTAATTTAGTTTTAGCTAAACAACATTCAAATTAAGGAAACATTCAATGGATCTTTCACAATGGAAACGCGTTGTAATCAAAGTAGGCAGCGCACTTATCGCACCACATCGCAAAGGGTGTAGCAGTCATTATTTACTCAGTATCGCGCAATTTATCGTGCGTTTAAGAGCCAACGGGGTTCAGGTGGTATTAGTATCATCAGGTTCTGTTGCCGCAGGAGCACATTTGTTCCCAGAAACGGACAACGTAGATATCGCCTTGAAAAAAGCCATGGCAGCTGCTGGGCAAACCGAAATGATGGCGACATGGGATAGACTTTTTGATTTCCCTACCGCGCAAATTCTTTTAACCCATGGCGATCTGCGGGATCGTGAACGTTATGTCAGTATTCGTGAAACCATTTTTTCACTGCTAAATAATGGTGTTTTACCCATCATCAACGAAAACGATACGGTAACGACAGACGACCTAAAAGTGGGTGACAATGATAACTTATCAGCGATGGTTGCGGCATCAGCAGACGCCGATGCCTTAATTATTTGCTCAGACGTAGATGGTTTGTACGATAAAAATCCTAACATCCACGACGACGCCGTTTTGTTGCCTGAAGTTACCACTATCGACAGTCGCATTTTTGCTATGGGCGGCGGTGCAACCAGTGCGGTTGGTACCGGTGGTATGAAAACCAAAATTGAAGCCGCAGAAAAGGCTACTTCTCACGGTATAGACACCTTTATCGTCAATGGTTTCAAGTCTGCAAGCTTTAACAGCCTGCTTGAGGGTAAAAACCCTGGGACGTTTTTCAGGCCTTACGCTAAACCTATGCAAGAACATGATCACTGGATGAGGCATACCGCGTCAGAACAGGGCGAAGTCGTAGTTAATAATGACTTCGATACCGAGTTTTCAGTGCATGGTGAGCAATTGACCAGTGATGAAATTGTTGAAGTGAACGGTAGTTTTGCAGTAGGTGATACCATCTTATTAAGAAAAGATGACGGCACGCGTATCGCAAAAGCACGCTCAAACTACAGCAGTTGTCTATTGAGTTTTATCGCCGACCAAGACGACCGTGAATTTGCCGGAGAATTCCAAAACAGAACCGGCCCTATTATCTCGAAAAAGAATATCGCGTCATTGGAGAAACAATAAACATGATTAAAGAATTAGCAAAAAACGCAGCACGAGCTGCCAAGGTATTAGCTGTTTTAGATGAAAAAACGAAAAATATTGTATTGCAAGACATGGCTGATGGGCTACGCGCAAATGCTGAAGCAATTTACGCGGCCAACAAAATAGATTTAGCTCAGGCTGAAAAAGACGGTTTGGGTGCAGCCATGATTGACCGATTAACGTTAAACGCCGAGCGCGTTGAAAGTATGGCCGTTGGAATTGAAACCATCGTCGCACTACCAGACCCCGCTGGGCAAGAGCGGGTGATTGGTGAACGACCCAACGGTCTTAAAATTAGTAAGATGCGTATTCCGCTTGGAGTCGTTTGCATGATTTATGAAGCGCGCCCAAATGTTACCGCAGATGCTGGTGCATTATGCTTCAAATCAGGCAACGGCGTCATTCTGCGTGGTGGTAAAGAAGCTCTTGGTAGCAGTAAAGCCATCGCCGGCGTACTGCAAGATGTACTTAAAAAGCACAATTTGCCTGTTGAGTTGATTACAGTGGTGCCCAATCCTGACCGTGAGTTGATGATGGAATTGATGCAGCAGAGTGATTACATCGACGTAATCATTCCACGTGGCGGCGAAGGACTTATTCGTTATGTGACCGATAACAGTAAAATCCCTGTTATTCAGCACTTTAAAGGTGTGTGTCATCTTTACATTGATAAAGACGCAGATTTACAAACAGCTATCGATATTTTAGTTAATGGTAAAACCCATCGCACGGGAGTTTGTAATGCCCTTGAAGGACTCATCGTGCATAAAGACATCGCCGATGAATTCTTACCACTGGCTGCCGCCGCGTTGCAAAGCAAGCAAGTAAAAGTGAATGCCAGTGCAAAGGCTGCGACTTATTTTGATAATGCCACTGTAATAAAAGATGATGAATTCGGTGTTGAATATCTGGATTTAGAAATAGCAGTAGGCATTGTTGACGACATAGATGCAGCATTTGATCACATCTCACGCTTTGGTAGCCACCATACAGAGGTTATCTGCACGACAAATGAAATCACTGCTAAGCGCTTTCAGCGCAGTGTTGATGCCTCAGTGGTTATGGTAAATGCATCATCGCGCTTTTCCGATGGCAGTGAGCTTGGTCTTGGTGCTGAGATTGGTATTGCGACCTCTAAACTTCATGCTTATGGCCCGATGGGGCTCGAGTCACTTACCGCTGAGAAATATTTAGTCAGTGGAACAGGACAAATACGCGCCTAAATTTAAGCTCGCTATATCCTCGAACGCAAGGTTCGGGGTTGGCTAGGTTCCTGCATATTCACTCAATATTCTATCTAATTGACCTTGAGGGTGTATGCTGAACATAGCATCGGTGTTACAACGAAATCGAGTCAATATCGCGGTATTGATTCGATTTTTCGCTTTCGCACATACGTTGACATACTGCAAATCACAATTCTTTTTTAGGCTATTCAGAGGCTACAGATATGGATAACCTTGAAAATAAAGATCGCGAATTAGCCCCTTTAGAACGCGAGTTTAATCATGTAGTTTGCTCCTTCGAGCACTTTTTCAAAAGCCAAGCTACCGCCGGTATTATTCTTTTACTCTCTGCGATCGCAGCGATGATCATCGCTAACTCAGATAGCCATGAGTTGTACGAAAAAATTAGTCATATGGCGCTGAGTATTTCTCTAGGCGATTTCACTATAAGTCATTCATTGCACACTTGGGTTAACGACGGGTTGATGGTGATGTTTTTCTTCTTACTCGGATTAGAGATAAAATATGAAACCTTAGTGGGTGATTTAAAAGATTTTCGTGACTCAAGCTTAGTGATTGCTATGGCACTTGGTGGTATGTTGTTGCCAGCGGGTATTTACGCAGCCATTGCATTGACTGGGACTGAAGCCACAATGAATGGGTGGGGGATACCAATGGCAACCGACACCGCTTTTGCCTTGGGGATCTTAGCTCTGCTTGGCAGTAAAGCACCGCGTTCAGCCGCTGTGACGCTTTCAGCGCTGGCCATTGTCGACGATATGGGTGCCGTGGCTGTTATTGGTTTATTTTACACAGACAGCATCAATCTTGTTTCGCTAGGTTATGCAGGTTTAGCCTTACTCGGTCTGTTTATGTTTAATTTACTCGGCGTACGTAGGCCCATTTTTTATGTTTTAGGGGGCATATTGCTTTGGTGGTTTGTGTTGCAATCAGGCGTGCATGCTACCGCAGCAGGTATTTTAGCTGCTCTGGCTGTACCCACTAAACCCTATGCTCAAAGCCGATGGTTTTCGCGTAGAATGCGTGGCATTCTAGATCGTTTTGAAAAGATAGATAAGCAAGACGTATCGATATTGGAGCATCAAGAGCAACACGAATTAGTCGAAAAAGCGCAGAGTGTCGCAGCTATGACGACTACGCCTATTCAACGTTGGGGGCATGTACTAAATCGGCCTGTCAGTTTGGTTATTTTGCCCATTTTTGCTTTTATCAACGCCGGTGTGGCGTTACCTAGTGACCTAGGGCAAGTTTTCAATTCAGTTGTGCTTGTTGGTATAGCCAGTGCCATGGTGTTAGGCAAAATATGTGGTATTACTCTATTTGCTTGGCTTGCCGTGAAAAGCGGCTTATCACGGTTACCTACGGGCTTAGCTTTCCCGCAAGTTTTTGCCCTATCTTGCTTGGCTGGGGTAGGATTTACCATGTCGTTGTTTATTGCCTCGTTAGGTTTCGCGGGGCATCCTGAGTTATTGGCTCAGGCAAAGCTTGGTATATTGGCCGGCTCTATAATCGCAGCCATATTAGGTACAGCTTTGTTCTTAATCATTAACAATGGCAATCAAGCTGGGTCACAAACTGAACAATAATTGATCCCAGCAGCTGGCGCTTACATACTTAACCCCTAATTTGTGGGCGATAAGGGAAATCGAAGGAATGCAATCGAGCAAATCGTCAAGCACCAGCGCGTTTGTGCGCTTAGTGGTCATTTCAACTATGACCAAGCTAGCCGACATTCTTATTTCAGCTAAAATGACCCTACCTTGGATCATGACCAGCATCGGCGCACCTAGTTGGATGATCTCGTTATTGGTGCCCATTCGTGAATCCGGCTCACTTATTCCCCAATGGCCATTGAAACAACGCATTCAACAATTCATTAAAAGACAACGAGTATGGCGGGTCGGTGTATTCATTCAAGCTTTGGCCATAATGGGAATGATCCCCGCAGTTGCATGGTTTGAGCCATTTTATGCCGGTTTGTCGGTATTAATTTTATTAACGATCTTAAGCCTTGGTCGAGCTTTATGTTCGCTAACCATGAAAGACATGGAGGGAGTATTAATTGCAAAAGGTCGACGGGGCAAGTTAGTCGGTATAGCGAGCGGCATTTCAGGCTTGCTTTCGTTGCTCAGCGCTGGCGCACTCATATTAGGTAAAGACCAGTTCGACCAAGTCTGGTTGTTATTTATTATCGGTATAGCAAGTTTATTGTTTATCGCGACACTGCCGGTATCTTTGGCATTAGATGCGCAAGTTCAGCCTGAGGATAACAAGCAAAAGCATTCTTTCATTGAAACCCTAAAAGGAGACCGTGCGCTAGCACATTTAATTATTAGTCGCTGTTTGCTGTTGCACAGTGCATTAGTGGCGCCTTTTTTCGTTAGTATTACCTCGAGTCAGGACGACACGTTTCAATTACCTTATTTTATCGCCGCCAGTTCAATGGCTGCCTTTTTGTCGTCGTATTTGTGGGGGACTTGGTCCGATAAAAGCGCAGTATTGACTATACGTATTGCCAGTATGATTTGTGTAGTGGCCAGTGGCGGGTTTTATCTGTGTATTGATATAGCCTCACTGTGGTTAAATGTTGGCTTATTCTTTTTACTTTCAGTGGGATATGCGGGTGTGCGTACAGCACGAAAAACTTATTTACTGGATATCGTAAGTGGTGACACGCGTACCCAATATGTGGCAACGGCTAATACAGTGGTCGGCTATGTATTACTTGCTTTTGGCGGTATATATGCCGTGTTATATCCTATTATAAACGAGCAGATTATCGCGCTTATGAGCGTATTTTTATTCCTCGGTTTAATACAAAGCTATTGGCTGAAAAAAGAAAAATAGCCAGCTAGAGTGGTGGCTATTGGTAGTTAATTATAAAATATTTTGCCCTTGTTCTGGGTCACGAGCTTGTTTGGCCTGTTGACGAATATCATGGTTATCACTTGATAAATCGTTGAAGGGTTCGTCGTCGCGAATATCCCGCTCTATGGTCGAGCCTTTGATTTCCGTTAACGTTTCTGTTCTTTGCATCGCGTCTTGATCAGCTGGGCTCTGGGGTGTTAATAACTGACGAACTGGCACGCCTTGTGGAAATATAATCTCGCGGGCATCGTCTGGCATGCTGATGTTGTTTTTCTCAAACTCTCGCATGATTAAGCGCATCAGCATAGATGAGACCTTAAGTAAGCTGTACTGCTGGGCATCAATCCAAAAATAGACTTTTAGATTCACTGTTGACGACCCCAGCTCATTTACTAATACCTGAGGCTCGGGATCCTGAAGAATGGTAGGTTGTGAAGTCAGTACCCTATTTGCTACCTGCTGAGCATGCAAAATACTGGAGTCGTACCCTATGCCGATTGTGAATTTTCCCCGCATTTTGGGATTTGCAGTTAAGTTACGTATTATATTTTTGTAGATCGTCGCATTGGGGATCTGAATATGATTACCATCAAAATCCACTAAAGTGGTGGCTCTGGCCGTTACCTGTTTAACGATGCCTAGCTGGCCTTGTACTTCAATCACATCGTCAATTTTAAATGGCTTTTGCACGCTTAGTAGCAAACTTGAGATAAAGTTTTCAGCAATATCTCGAAACGCAAACCCCAAAATCAGCCCCATGACGCCTGTACCACTGACAATGGCGATGGCGAACTCACTCAATCCGGCAAAGCGTAGAAAAACATATAGCCCCAGTAAAATGATTAATAAGCTAATGGTGCGTCGGCTGACCAGCTTGATCAGTTGGCTTTGGCTGACGTAGCCGATGGGTCTGACAAGCAGTGTAGATATAGGTCTGGCAAGGACGTAACAGATAACAAAAAATAGTAATCCCAACGAAATCATCGGCAATGCCAAAATAATGCGCTGCCATAAATCAATAACATCAGCCCAAACATCCAGCGGCTTAGCTGATAGGGCTTGCTGAGAGGTGGCTGCTTGGTCTTGTGCCCATATGTTAGGCACAAAAATGGCATAGGTGACAATCGAGAACATAAACGTAATAGTTATTTTATTTAGGCTGGCATGTATTTGCATATAGAACCTTGATAGTGAACAGCGAACGCTTAATTGAATACGTATAGAACAAAATATTACGCAAGATAGATGCCACGCAAGTTTTCACCAGCCTATATCACTAAAAAAGGACAAATAAATGAGCGCCTACAGAGGTCAGCAAGCCAATACGCCCCAAGGTATTCCGTTACGAGGTTGGTGGGATATTTTACGCCGGACCGTGAAAAAAATGCTCGATGACAATTTGTCGCTGATCGCCGCGGGTGTCGGCTTTTATTTCTTGTTAGCGGTATTTCCTTTACTTGCAGCATTTATCTCAGTGTACGGCTTGTTGGTGTCCCCCGATGATGTACAACAGCACTTGAGCTACCTTATTGGTGTTGTGCCCGATCAAGGGAGAGAGCTTATTCAGGGGCAAGTGAGTCGCATTATGGATAAGTCCGAAGCAGCGCTAAGCACCGGCGCTTTACTCAGTACACTATTTGCTATTTGGAGTGCCAGTAAGGGCGCGCAGGCCATGGTTACTGCGAGTAATATTACTTACGGTCAAAAACAAAATCGTGGTTTTTTGATGATGCTGTTTATGCGAGTGGCGTTAACCTTGAGTGCGATTTTAGTACTGTGTGGTGCTTTATTTAGTATTGCTGTACTGCCTATTATTTTATCTTTTGTGGGACTGAAAAATTACAGCAGTCTACTGGTAACGTGGCTGACCTGGCCAATTCTGGCTGTGGTATTCAATATCACCTTGGCATCTTTCTATCGATATGGTCCTCATCGGAGCAAAGCTAAATGGCGCTGGGTTACGCCAGGCTCAGTATTGGCCAGCACGCTATGGATCGCGTTTTCGTTTGGGTTCTCATTTTATCTAGGGCAGTTTGGTCAATACGACAAGACCTACGGTTCTTTGGGCAGTGTGGTGGTATTGCTTATGTGGTTTTATTTGACCGCCTACATCATTTTACTTGGTGCAGAGTTTAACGCAGCTATGGAACATCAAACGAAGCAAGACAGTACACATGGGGCTGATAAATCGTTTGGCGAGCGTGGGGCATTTGTAGCAGACACTCGGCCAAGCGATTTACACGATAAAGAATAGATTGTGACGGTCAACTGTAAATATATTTTAAATTGGCAAAAGTAGGAACGCAACTTGCCTAGTTAGATATTAACAACAGACGGTTTTTTAAATTACAACCACATAGATAAAACAGGAGCTTTATTATGGATTTACTCAGAATACTCATTGCTATTTTAATTCCACCGCTAGGTGTTTTCCTTCAAGTGGGCTTAGCTGGCGCGTTTTGGCTGAATATTCTACTCACGTTACTCGGCTATATTCCTGGCATTATTCACGCCGTTTGGATCATAGCTAGACGTTAGTTAGCGTTTAAAGCTTATCGAGTAGAGCTGTAAAATTCACCAGTACGTGTGTAACTTTTACGTTTTGATACTCGTCAATCACTCTCATTCACCCGCATTCAGCGGGTGAATGCTTTTTATAAAGGGAGTCTTTATGGCACTACGTCATCGCACAATCGAGGTCACTGTCATTAGCTTTATGGTGGTTATAATCGCGTTGCGGCTTGTGGCTCCCTACGCTCTTGAAAAAGCGGTTAACTATGCGATTGATTCGACGCCCGGTTTGAGTGGTCACGTGGGTGATGTAGATATAGCATTATACCGCGGGGCATATCAGGTAGAGGACATCGAAATAAATTTGATTGACGGGGATTTACCCAGACCATTAATCAAGATCGACCAATTGGATATTTCTGTACTTTGGTCAGCATTGTTGCGCGGTAGTATCGTTGCAGAGATGACCTTCGTTAAACCTCAACTATATTATGCTGATAATGCCAATCGCCAAGAACATATTAATGATGATGCACAAGATGAACAAACGTGGATCACATTGGCAAATAGTCTCGTGCCGTTTTCAATCGACAGGATTGATATTGTAGATGGCGTGCTAATATTTGAAACGATCAGCGGCGAACTCAAAACTCACACAGAAATTCAAGATGTACACGGGCAAGTTACCAATCTTACCAATAGCAAAGCGCGTACTGGCTCCATGATTACCAATTTGAATCTCAATGCTGAAATTGCAGGTGTTTGTCCTTTACATATTTCTGGCTCCTATGATCCTTATGCCACGAAAACGACCTTTAATATCGACGTTGAAATGCAACGTTTGCCTGTGAAGCACATTGATCACCTTATTAGTTTCTATACGCCGTTTGATGTTGAAGCGGGTCAACTTGATTTCGCCATGGAATTTGCTGCCAAACAAGGCCAAGTAAGTGGTTACGTCAAGGCTGGTATTTATGGTCTGTCTGTATTTGACTGGCAACAAGACGTAGTAGAAGATGGTGATAACCCATTTCAATGGATATTCGAAGCGGTCACCGGCGGAATATCTGAGTTGTTTGAAGGGGGAAAAAAAGATTTGATCGCAACCCGAATTCCTCTCGAAGGGCAAATCGACGATATCAAAACCCCGTTGTGGCCAGCGATAGTCGCTATTGTAAGAAATGCGTTTATCAAATCATTCGATATTAAAGTCGACAAGGTAGTGGTTGCGCCTGAACCTGCTGATCAAACTAACCAATATACGCCATTTGCTCTTAGGGGCGATTTTCAAACTAGTTAAGCTACTGGACCGTGATACAGCCAGTTCTGTCTTAGCTTATGAATGATACTGAGAATAAGCATGCTCACAACTTTTATCGTTACCAGCGTTTTTCTCGTACTGTTGACGGTGGCACCGCTTTTACCCAGCGACCACTGGTTGGTGCGAGTATGGGAATTTCCGCGCTTACAAATAGCCGCTTTACTGATATTTAATTTATTGGCGATGGGGGCACTTTACCATCAAAATTTAATGTATATGGCGTTGCTTATTAGCATTAATCTCGCTGCGCTTGCCTATCAAATTCATTGGATTTTACCTTATACACCCTTGGTACCTGTCATGGTTAAGAAAATAAACTCGCCTGATCCAAAGCGCAGCATTAAGATCATAAATGCCAATGTACTGATGACTAATCATGACGCGCCAAAGTTAATTAAGTTAGTGGAACAAGAACAGCCGCATATTTTAGTCACGTTAGAGAGTAATCAGTGGTGGCAAGATGCCTTAAAACCATTACATGAAGCCTATCCATACCGAGTGAACTACCCGTTGGAAAACTTATACGGGATGCACGTTTTCAGCAAACTACCACTCAGCCAAATTACCACTGCTGAGCGAGTGGAAAAAGGCGTGCCGTCGGTACATTGCGTTGCCCTACTAGAAAGTGGTGAGCAGGTTAAGTGTCACTTTGTTCATCCTGCGCCCCCTAGCCCAACAGAGAATGAAGAGGCGACAGAGCGTGATATTGAATTGCTAGGCCTAGCCAAGGAAATTGCAAAATATGATGGGGAGGGTTCGTTGCCCGTCATCGTAAGTGGTGATTTAAATGACGTAGCCTGGTCACCAACAACGCAAGCATTTTTACGGATAAGTGGTTTATGCGACCCACGCATTGGAAGAGGTGCGTTCAATACATTTCATGCTCAACATCGGCTCGCTAGGTGGCCACTGGATCATGTTTTCCACAGTGACGACTTTGAACTTGTCAACCTGTCTCGCCTGCCTGAAATTGGTTCCGACCATTTTCCATTATTGACTGAAATTTGTCTTAAATAGCCTGAATGACTTGGGAAAGTTGTTCCGTTTCTAATTGTAAATATTTCAACAAAGGTTTACATGTTCTCACGAATACATTTGAATTTATTTTAAATAATTTAATTATATCAACAGTTTATATTTATTTTAATATGCTGGCATGAATAGAGCATCAACATAATCGTCAATCAATTTAGAACACCTTAGGAGAATATTATGTTGGGTTGGGCATTAACATTTTTAATCATCGCAATTTTAGCTGGCGTAATGGGTTTTGGTGGTATAGCCGGAACTGCAGCTGGTATTGCAAAAATCATTTTCTTTGTATTTTTAGTACTGCTGGTTCTATCGTTGGTAGCCAATGCTATTCGCGGTAAAGGCCCGAAAGTCTAAATTTACAACACAATTTTACTTTTATTTAAACACGGAGATCCATAATGAACTTACTTAAGAAATTTACACTTTTAGCGATGGTTTTTAGTTCACTTACTTTAGTGACAGCTTGTAACGATAATAATGCTGAAAACGCAGGCGAGAAAGTTGACGAAATGGCAACTGACGCAGGCAACGCAATCGAAGATGCGTGTGAAGATGTGAAAGAAGGTGCAGGTGCTAAAGATTCAGATTGTTAATCTGCTTTAGCAGTAAACAAGCTAAATTATTAAAAAAGGGTGCTTGCACCCTTTTTTAATATCTAAAATTTTTATGGGTCTCGTACAATTTAGCTGTCCCAGATACCACAGAATCAAAATTGGCTTATTAAGCTAGGTGGTATAAATTTGTTATTTGGCGTTAAGCGCCAAGGAGTGTGTAAGGTGTTATTACAAATTACCATTATCATTTTAATCGTTTCCGTTGGGGCAATCGTTGGACTAGGTGGTCTGGGCGATGGTAGTTTTCTTATGACATTTTTAGCTGCTTTCGGGGTATTTGTCATTATTGTATTAGGGGCTGCTATGGTTCTTATAAAGAAAAAGAAAGCTAAAAAGATTCCATAATATGAAGACTCGCGCTTATAGGTAGGCTGGCGCTAGCGATAAAAGAGCAGCCCAAATCAGGCAGCATTCAGGTGAAGGAAGTGACATGAATACACGGATAATTACTTTATGGGAAACCATCAGAACCAGTTTTTGGTTCGTTCCTTCCATCATGGCGATTATTGCCATTGCTTTGTCTCAAGTCGGTCTAGCGTTTGATCGCTTCGGCGCCGAAAGTGAACTGCCGATTTTCGCTGACTTTTACCAAACGTCGCCCGAGTCTGCTAGGGCTTTACTTACCACCATCGCCTCATCAATGATCACCGTTACTAGTATTGCATTTTCTATTACTGTGGTGGCGTTAAGCTTGGCATCGTCTCAATTTGGTCCGAGGCTTATTCGTAACTTTATGATGGACATCGGCACCCAGTGTGTTTTGGGTTTTTTCGTGTCGACATTCATCTATTGCCTATTGATTATTCAGGCAACCAAATCATTTGATGATCAAAATTTTGTTCCTGGCTTGAGTATTCTAACGTCGGTAATCTTAGCTGTATTGGGAGTTGGTGTACTTATTTACTTTATTCATCACGTGGCCCGGGCTATTCAGGCAGACACTGTGATCGATAACGTATACCGCGAATTAAATGAGATAATTGAACGTCTGTTTCCTAAAGAGCACAGCGATAAAACGCCGCAACTCAGCGATGATGGCCCTAATTTCAGTCAAGTTTATCCAAATCGACAAACGGTTTTTTCTCCAGGCAGTGGTTATGTACAAACGTTGGACATAGCCAACCTACAAAAATTAGCACAAGAATGCGATATGGCGCTTGATGTACAGCATATGCCAGGTGATTTTGTTATTCGAAATGCACCTTTAGGTACTGCATATTTTCATGGTTCTTCCCCTGCTTGTGAGCCTGACAAAATAACCGAATTAATCCGCTTAGGTGCGCATCGTACCCCGATTCAAGATACTGAATTTGCTATACGCCAACTAGTAGAAATTGCAGTACGAGCACTTTCTCCTGGGATCAATGACCCTTATTCGGCCGTAACCGTGGTTGATAAGTTAAGTGGGGTGTTATGCGGCTTAACAAGCAAAACGTTTCCCCCCACTTTGTATGAAGATCCTCTTGGTGTGATAAGACTGCAGTGTAAACCAGTGGTATTTACTGGGCTCGGAGAGGCCGCGTTTAACCAAATACGGCAATATTCAAAAACCAGTCTGGCAGTGACGATTCGGTTGTTGGAGGGGCTGATTAGCATTCTGCAATTCAGTCAAACATCAGAGCATCGTCAGTTTGTGCGCCAGCAGGCTGCTATGATCGAGCAGATACAAAGTGAATTGCCGTTAGGCGCACAAGATTGGCAAGATATAAAAAAACGGTTAGACAAAATAAAGCACCAATTAGATAACGATTCTCCAGCTATTTAACGTCAGTAATGAGTTCAAATAGCTGTGCAAATATTTCATCAATCTCTTAGTGAATCTTCGCAGAGTATAAAAAATCACTTAATTTCATACAGTTAATATTTGGCACGTAATTCGAATGGTGACTTCTACGTTTACAACGTACAGGCTGCGATTTGGCTTGTACTCTTAACAAGAGGACTTATATATGCATAATTTTTCACTACCAACTCCAGGATTCGGTACTTATCGTCTCGAAGCTGATGAAGCAAAGTCAGCCGTGGCGAATGCGCTTGATGTGGGGTATCGTCATATTGATACTGCACAAATTTACGAAAATGAAGCCGAGGTAGGTGATGCAATCGCTGGCTCCGGGTTAAAGCGAGATGAAATATTCTTAACCACTAAAGTGTGGTTTGAAAATCTCAGTTCGGCTAAATTCATCACTAGCGTTCAGAACAGTCTGACGTTGCTTAATACCGACTATGTGGACTTATTGCTTATTCATTGGCCTTCACCAGATAATAAGGTGCCGATGGCAGAGTATTTGAAAGAGCTAAAAGGATGTAAAGAACGAGGTCTGACTAAGCATATCGGCGTGTCTAACTTTACCCAAAGTCAACTAGACGAAGCGTTGGCCATTCTTGGTAAAGATCAAATTTTAACCAATCAAATTGAAGTTCATCCCAACTTTCAAAACACCGAGCTAGTGAAATATTGTCAGCGTAACAACATTCAAGTAACAGCGTATATGCCTTTAGGTGTAGGGAAAGTTATGGAGAGTGATGTATTGCAAGCCATAGCGCATGAGCATGACACCACACCTTCAGCAGTCGCCTTAGCTTGGTTAAATCACAAGAAAATCGTTGCAATTCCTTCGTCTACGAATGTCGAGCATATGCGAGATAACCTCACAGCCAAACAATTGATGTTAACGGCTGATGAAATAGTAAAAATAGATGCAATAGAGCCGCAGGAGCGAATAGTCGATCCGGATTTTGCACCAGACTGGTAAGCGCGGGACATGACCTTATTTATTAAGCATCAAGAACCTCAGGCCATATAATGGTCTGAGGTTTTTTTATACCTTCATTTAATGGTGAGAACGGTAAATTTTAAACGTTATCGAATATCACAACCTCAGCAGAATTATTTACAACGATTTGGTAATAATTTCCAAGCTCACAGTTTTTATTTTTTCAAAAAATTTAAATTAATTCATATTTATCAATTGCTTATGTAGTTGGCATCGAACTGGCATTGATTATATGGAATTTTTAAAAGGAGATATTTATGAAACATTCAATCATTTCACTTTTAGTAGCCGTATCGTTAGGAACTGCATCATTAGCCGCCAATGCAGAAAATACTTGGAAGGACACCGCAAGCGATGCGTGGATCGACGGTAAAGCCGAAACGACGTTAATGCTAAACGGTAATTTAGATGCCTTCGATATCAACACCGACGTTAAAAATGGCAAAGTAACATTAACCGGTAAAGTTGATCGTGAAGTCGATAAAGCATTGGCCAGCGAGTTGGTCATGTCACTCGATGGTGTCAAAGACGTTGATAATCAGTTAACCGTTATTGAAGAATTAGATGAAGACCAAGACGGCGAAGTGATGCAAAGCCTGAATGACGCAAAGATTGAAACAGTGATTAAAACCCGCTTGATGTTTGAATCAGAAGTCAGCGGCTTAGAAATCGACGTTGAATCTGAGATGGGCGTTGTAACGCTATCGGGTACGGTCGATGATGACGCAGAACGTCAGTTAGCGCTTAAAATCGCAGAAAATACCAATGATGTGAAAAGTGTAGTTGATATGCTGAAGATGACAGAGGAAGGCGGTCAAGCTTAACACTTCGCTTAATCAAAACGTTATTAAAAACGCCCGCTTCAGCGGGCGTTTTTGTATTTAACAGTCTGCAAGCCAAGCATGACTGTTTTGGAAAAACCGATTGGTAAGTTGATGGCACTTTATTGGGTGTTTCGTCGCATGGCTTTCTGGTGGTATTTATTCATGGTGCATTTGACAGTACACACACATCTATAGCTTTACGGCGTTAGCTGCTTAAAACTAATCTATAACAAATTCTGAGCTTGATATATCACTACGATAAAGCTTGGGGGCAAAATTTCTCTGCTAGCATCATTAGTATTCAATCTCAGCCCAAGGTTGGCCGTGATGTACACAATCAATGACTTCGATTTCAAAACCGTAGCGGATATCCGCTTTGCAGTAAATGCCGCGTTATCATTACCTACGCTATTAATTACCCGTTTTAACGCTAAGTCGATTTTATTAATCACTGACAAGGGATTAGTTAAGGCGGGTGTACTTGATGACCTATTAAATGAGCTAGAAATTTCAGACCTCAATATACAGATATTTGACGAGGTACTGGCTGATCCGCCTGAAGCCATTATTCGCGCAGCCGGAGAACAAGCGAAACAAGTGGACGTTGTAGTGGGCATCGGTGGTGGTAGCTCAATGGACACCGCCAAATTGGCCGCGGTGCTAGCCATGGAAGAACAAGCGTTGGCCGATATGTATGGCGTGGACCAGGTGTTATCTACTCGTAAGCCCTTAGTGTTAGTGCCAACCACTGCTGGGACAGGCTCTGAGGTTACACCTATCTCAATTGTGACTACGGGAGAATCAACCAAAGCCGGCGTTGTATCGCCGATTTTATATCCTGATGTGGCACTTCTCGACCCTACATTGTTGTTAGGTTTACCCGCACACATCACCGCAGAAACGGGTATTGATGCCATGGTACATGCCATTGAAGCGTTTACCAGTAAACATAAAAAGAACCCACTGTCGGACAATCTCGCGATTAAAGCGCTGCAGCTTTTAGCAACGCATTTACCTCTTAGTTATAAAAATGGCAAAGACGTCAACCACCGTGGAGGTACGCTGTTAGGTGCGATGCTAGCTGGACAAGCATTTGCAAATGCGCCTGTGGCTGCAGTGCACGCGCTGGCATATCCGTTAGGCGGCATTTATCACATGGCTCACGGCTTAAGCAATGCGCTGATGCTGCCATATGTTATGCGCTTTAATGTAAATGCGGCGCAGCCCCAATACGCGCAACTAGCGCGAGTGTTAAATCCTGAACTAGCTGAGCGTACTGAGACAGAACAGGCGTTAGGGTTTATCGAGTATATGGAACAGTTTTGTAAAGCGCTTGGCATAACCAAACGTTTGCGTGATTACGGTATTGACCAACAGGATCTCCCTGCGCTTGCACAAGGGGCTATGCTACAAACACGTTTGCTAATGAATAATCCGCGCACGGTCACTTATGAAGACGCGCTAGCTTTGTATCAACAAGCTTGGTAGGTCAGCTTGTTTTTAAAATAGCCAGCGCGTTAATTGCTCGCTAAAAGTTTGAGTAAAAAATTTAGTTAACAGCAGAAAGTGGAGATCCATTAATGACAACATCGACGACAGATACAAAGGTGCCCCCGACACGCAGCGACTTTCGTTACTTTGATACCATAGACACCCGTTGGTCCGATAATGATGTTTACGGGCATGTAAACAATGTGGCTTATTATAGTTTTTTCGATACTGTGGTTAATCGTTTATTGATTGACAATGGTTGGTTGCGTTTAGACGGCGAGGGGCCAATCGGCTTAGTTGTTGAAACTCGTTGCCAATATTATGCATCGGTCAGTTACCCAGCGGTATTAGATATCGGTTTAACAGTATTAAAACTAGGGAATAGCTCGGTAGTCTACCAGTTGGCGGTATTCTCAGAAGGGAATGATGACGCAAGCGCCGTTGGACACTTTGTACATGTTTATGTAGATAAACCCACTCATTTACCCATGTCGCTACCTTTATCTCTGCGAGAAGGCTTGAGTCATTATTTGGCAATAGAAGATTAGTGTTAGCTTATGACCGAAGACGCCACCAATACGACGCTTAGTCGTATTGGTTTTGCTCGCGTGTTGTTATGCGTATTGTGAACCTTGCTCTTTAGTGATGATTAACGATTTCTGCCAAGGGCATCATGGCTGGTAACCCAATCGCCTGCTAACACTGCTGCACTTAATGAAAGCTCCCCAGCCAATACTGTTGCCCCTATAATTTCAGCTAATTTATAAGCTTTGCCTTCGCCGAAGCAGTCCATCATTTCAAGACACTCTTTTTGTGTTGCCAGTGCGGTTCCACCGCCATAAGTGGCGACGATAAGTGAGGGCAAGGTAATAGCAATATAGAAATCACCTTGCTCATCTACATCCACAAAAGATAACGCTGCTGAGGACTCCGCTACGTTGGCTGCATCTTGGCCACAGGCAATGAACATAGCGGTAATGCCATTGGCTGAATGGGAGCCGTTATTAATTGAGCCTGCCATAAAGCTGCCCATATTTGACACTTGGCGCATCTTAAATAACATATCAGCCGAGACACCTAGCATCTTTTTCAAAATATCGTTGCTGATCTTTGCTTCTGCTATAACCCGTTTTCCCCGGGTGTGGAGCGTGTTTAATTGGGAATGTTTCTTGTCGGTATCCATGGCACCAGATAAGTTATAGCGCTGTAAACCTTCTCCTGGGTAATTAGCTTTTATCCACTCACAGGCAGCAAACGTGGCCTTGCCCACCATGTTTTGCCCTGCTGCATCACCGGTGGTGAAATTAAAACGTAAATACAACATACGGGCGGCGGCGTATTGTTCAATATTACGCAGCTTCCCTACACTGGTGGTGCTTTGCGCTTCGTTTTTTATGGTTTCAAGCTGCTGGTTAACCCATATTCCGAAAGCGTGGGCCTGACGAGCATCCTCAAATATAAATACCGGTGCCCGTTGCATGGCATCGTCCACCACTGTGACTTTAACGCCACCTGCTGCGCCAAGTACGCGCATGCCTCGATTATAACTGGCGACCAATGTGCCTTCAGTCGTCGCAAGGGGGACATAAAACTCTCCCTTTGCATGTTCACCATTGACTTTGACTGGTCCAGCCAGGCCGATTGGCACTTGGGCGACCCCGATGAAGTTCTCGATATTTCCGGCAGTTTGCTCTGGACTCAATGAGTAGTGGCCTACGTGATTGAGCTCTGTTTGCGTTTGTTTTGTAACAAACTGTCTACGTTGCTCGGCCATACTTTGGGTATTGTCATTTTCTTTATCGCGAGGAATTAAAGAAGCTGGCGCTTTATTATCTGACATGCGTGTAATCGACTTTGTAGATAGAAGGTGAATCTACAATTATCAATAAATGCATTCATATTGAAATGGTTATGCTTAATTAATGTGCAGTAGTTATAATGATAGTTCGTCTGTCTGCTTTATTTTAGGTTTCTAGATGCTCAAGTTTATTCGGTATGCCATCCCATTCTTGTGCATCGACAGGGGGCGGTATCACGTCAATAATATTGGGCCATACCTTGGCAAGCTCGGCATTTAATTCGGTAAACGCTTCTTGACCTACAGGGAGCTTATCATCTTGAAAAATGGCTTTGGCCGGGCATTCGGGTTCACACAATGCGCAGTCGATGCAAATATCTGGGTCGATAACTAAAAAATTGGGCCCTTCAAAGAATGCATCCACCGGACACACGGCGACGCAGTCAGTGTATTTACATTTTATGCAGTTGTCGGTGACTACAAAGGTCATGGGTAAAAGCTTTGCTGAATGATATGAACGTGGATCATACGTATCGGTAATAGAAATACAAGATAAGGGGAGAGATGAGCAAGATATTGCTGAATAAACCAGACACAAGGCCAAGCATGACTTAAAATAGTCGGCTTAGTGTTTTTGTGTTGGGCTGTGCCCGTGTGTTTACCTTTTTGGACCTTTCTATGCTGCGTTTAACTGATATAAAACTTCCCCTTGAACATCAAGATGCTGACTTAACCCAAGCTGTGCTTAATAAGTTAGGGTGCAAAGAGGAGCAGCTGAAACAGGTATCGGTATTTAAACGTGGTTTCGACGCCCGAAATAAGTTTGATATACAGCTTATTTATACCCTTGATGTAGAGGTAGATGATCACGAAGCGTTACTGGTTCAGTTTGAACATGACCCCCATGTGCGTATTTCGCCAGATACACGCTATCAATTTGTTGGTCAGGCACCGCAAACGTTAACTGAGCGCCCCGTGGTGATTGGCTTCGGTCCGTGTGGTCTATTTGCGGGCTTGTTGTTGGCCCAAATGGGTTTCAAGCCGATTATTTTGGAGCGCGGTAAAGAGGTGCGAGAACGCACCAAAGATACCTTTGGCTTCTGGCGTAAAAAACCGTTAAATACCGAATCTAATGTGCAGTTTGGGGAAGGCGGCGCTGGTACGTTTTCAGATGGCAAACTATATAGCCAAGTTAAAGACCGTAAGCATTATGGACGAAAGGTACTCACGGAGTTTGTTGAGGCCGGTGCGCCAGATGAAATCATGTATGTGAGTAAACCCCATATAGGTACGTTTAAGTTAGTGGCTATGGTTGAACGTATGCGTGCGCAAATTATTGCCCTGGGTGGTGAAATTCGCTTTAGCACTCGCGTAGATGATGTACATATTGAAAATGGTCAGTTAACAGGCTTGAGTTTATCTACAGGCGAACGCTTAGATAGCCGACATGTTGTGTTGGCGGTAGGACACAGCGCTCGGGATACATTTAAGATGTTGTACGATCGAAATGTGTATATCGAGGCCAAGCCCTTTTCTGTGGGATTTCGTATTGAGCATGAACAGTCGATGATTGACGAGTGTCGTTTTGGGCCAAATGCTGGCCATCCTATTTTGGGTGCCGCAGATTACAAGCTGGTGCACCATTGTAAAAGTGGCCGTACCGTTTACAGCTTTTGTATGTGTCCTGGGGGAACCGTTGTTGCTGCAGCGTCCGAAGAAGGGCGGGTGGTGACCAATGGTATGAGCCAATACTCTCGCCACGAACGCAATGCAAATAGTGCCATTGTGGTAGGTATTGAGCCTGAAAAAGACTTTCCAGGACATCCCTTGGCTGGTATCGACCTACAACGTCAGTTAGAAGAACAGGCGTATGCATTAGGCGGCAGTAATTACGATGCACCTGCTCAGCTTATTGGTGACTTTTTAGCGGGCATATCGTCATCAACCTTGGGGGATGTGAAACCTTCTTATACACCGGGCATCAAACTAACAGATTTGTCTAACGTGCTACCCGATTATGCCATCCGCGCGATTCGCGAGGCGATTCCTGCGTTTGATAAACAGATCAAAGGCTTTGCCAAACCAGATGGCTTGTTAACGGGTGTTGAAACTCGGACGTCTTCGCCTATATCCATTAAGCGCGGGGCGGATTATCAAAGTGTGAATGTGAATGGGCTATATCCTGCAGGTGAAGGCGCGGGTTACGCCGGTGGTATTTTATCAGCAGGTATTGATGGCATTAAAGTCGCTGAAGCAGTTGCTTTGTCTATGTTAGGTAATTATAAACCTGATATTGACTAAGTGTATTGCTTGGTCAATGTTTCATGCATAAAAAAAGCAGCCTTAGCTGCTTTTTTTATCATATCGAGTGTAGTGATTAACACATCGATTATTTCATCTGCGCCGTTAAGCCTTGATTGATATCGGTAATATCTTCAACAGACAACGTACCTGCAGCCAACTTAAGATTAAGCACACTGATAACATAACCGTAGCGAGCACTCGATAAGTTTCGACGGGCATCAAACAAATTACGTGTACTGTTTAATACATCGACTATGGTACGTGTACCCACATCAAAACCGGCTTCAGTGGCTTTTAATGCACTTTGCGCTGAAATAACGGCCTGTTCAAACGCTTTAATACGTGAAATGGATGCTTTAACATCGTTATAGTTTGAACGGATGCTACGAATAACCGAGCGATGAATACGTTCACGATCTTCGCTGGTGGCGATAAATCTGTGTTTTGCAGACTCAACGTTAGCGGATACAAGACCACCAGTATATAAAGGTACATCGACCGTTAATTGAATACCGTAAGTGTTGAAACGGTCACTACCACCCGCATCAGGGTTAGTGGTAAAACCATCAGTATCATTCGTGTTCGCGGTACCACCTAAACTAACCGTCGGATAATGACCTGCACGGGCACTTTTAATATCGAATTTTGCAATATCAACACTGGCGTTTGACACCAATAGTTCTAAATTCTTTTCTTCTGCCATTTTCAACCAACTATTCACGTTAGCAGGAGTTGGCATGCTGGCAGAGAACTGTTGGGTGTTTAGCACATTTAAATCGGGGTAATAAAAACCGGTAATTTCTCGAAGTGCTTCAAGGTTCGTTTCCACCACGTTTTCTGCACTGATTTCAGCAGCTACTGATGTATCGTACTGAGCTTGTGCCTCGTGTACATCGGTAATAGCCGTTAAACCCACTTCAAAACGTTGTTTAGTTTGCTCAAGTTGACGTGCAATCGCACGTTTTTCAGCGCGGGCAAAGGCCAAATCGTCTTGGGCTTGCAGAGTATCGAAATAAGCGCTAACGGTACGTAAGATAAGGTTTTGCATGGTTAATGCAAGGCTTGCGTCAGATTGACTGGCGACCAATTCGGCGCGGTCTAAACCAACCCAAAGTGAACGGTCATAAATCGATTGTGTTAGATTCAAGGTTGCGTCGTTGGTTGAACGGTCTAAATCACCGTAGGTTTCTGCCACATCTAAGGTCAGTGAAATTTGCGGCAATAGACCAGCCCGGCTGATTTCTATATCAGAAAAAGCGGCTTCTCTGCTGGCTTGTGATTGCAAGGTAGCGGGATCGTTTTGCAACGCTTGTTGATATACGCTTAGTAGGTCATCGGCAAGTGCGTGGGTCGATACGCCAAAGCTAATCAATAGCGAAAGAAGTGTTTTTTTCATGTGGTTTCCTTGATGAATTTGCTTGTGGCAGCGATACCGTTATTTTATGTTTATTATTTGTCGCATATTAAGGCGCTAAAGTTTAAAGACATTAGGCGCGAACACGAAACATCCAGACGTAAAACTACCGTCTCAAGTGTAACAGAATATTATACTGGCTTTCGACTGATAAATGCTGCTCCACTATATGGTACTAGAGTTTAAAAATTAAAGAGGATTTATGTCTAAAATTCAGCAATTTTCCAGTAAAGACGTCGAAATTACCCGCAAAGAGCCGCTTTATGAGGGCTTTTTTAAAATGGTGAAATATCACTTCAAGCATCGATTATATGACGGCGGTTGGAGTGAAATCGTAGAACGTGAGATATTTGAACGGGGTCATGCGGTTGCGGTATTGCCTTATGATCCCAAGTTAAAAGAATTCGTTATGATTGAGCAAATTCGTATCGGTGCTTTAGCTACTTCGAATTCACCGTGGTTGTTAGAGATTGTGGCTGGTATCATTGACCCTGGCGAGACAGCCGAAGACGTATGCTATCGCGAAGCTCAGGAAGAGGCAGGGGTCACGATCACGCATCTGAAAAAAGCGCTTAGTTATTTGGCGAGCCCAGGCGGCACTACCGAAAGATTGCATATTTATGTG